>Ga0184636_1000054_pt1 | contig 25811 bp, 20 predicted proteins | sample PLM3_60_b2_FD_133164 | JGI IMG/M metagenome (GOLD analysis project Ga0184636, IMG submission 133164) | Groundwater sediment microbial communities from an aquifer in East River, Colorado, USA - PLM4_90_b2 | ecosystem: Environmental > Terrestrial > Soil > Riparian zone | place: USA: East River... | reverse complement strand
TGGATGAAATCGCAAAGCGGGCGAATGCAGTGCGATCTGAAAATGGGCTGCCGAAGAACGCCATGGTGCCATCCGATCTCGTTACCGCTTCGGGTAGCGGTCTCGACCCGGATATCAGCGTTGCCGCGGCTATCTACCAGGTTGCGCGTGTTGCGCGTTATCGAGGGTTGAGCGAAGAGCAGGTAATGGCACTGGTTAATGAATATACCGAAGGCCGCCAGTTTGGCATCTTAGGCGAGCCGCGTGTCAATGTCTTAAAGCTCAATCTGGCGCTGGATGCTTTAAAATAGACTTGGCTAATAGCAAGGTATAGAATTGGTTTGGAGATTTGAATCGCATGGCTGAAGACTATACCCGCCCTGATCCTGATGAGTTATTGACGCAGGTCAAAGCCGAGGAAGAGCAAAATAGACGCGGTAAACTAAAGATTTTTCTCGGTTACGCTCCCGGCGTGGGCAAGACATACACCATGCTTGAAGCGGCTCGTCTGAGGAAAAAAGATACGGATATCGTCGTTGGGATTGTAGAAACTCATGGACGAGTCGAGACAGAGGCTCTTCTGGAAGGTCTGGAAGTGGTGCCACGCCGTCAGGTGGAATACCGCGGCATCAAACTCACCGAGATGGATATAGATGCGGTGCTGGCGCGTCACCCGCAGCTGGCACTGGTAGATGAACTCGCCCATGAGAATGCCCCTGACTCCCGTCACCCCAACCGTTATCAGGATATAGAGGAATTACTGGAAGCCGGGATTGATGTTTATACTACGCTTAATATCCAGCATATCGAGAGCGGGCGTAATACGGTAGCCCAGATTACCGGTGTTTGGGTACGCGAGACCGTGCCGGATGTTTTTGTTGATAATGCCTCGGAAATAGAAATGGTTGACTTGCCCCCCGACGAGTTATTGAAGCGGCTCAAGGAAGGTAAGGTCTATATCCCAGAGCAAATAGCGCCGGCAACCGAATCATTCTTTCGCAAGGGAAACCTGACAGCATTACGTGAGTTAGCCATGCGTACCGCCGGCAAACACGTAGGTGAACAAACCCTGGCGTATATGAAGACACATGGTATAACTGGTCCCTGGCCATCCACAGAGCGTCTTTTAGTATGTATTAGCTCCAGTCCCGCCGGTAACCGTGTAGTGCGTAACGCTCGTCGACTAGCTTATCAATTAGGTGCGGAATGGTACGTAGTTTATGTTGAAACACCCGATGCCCATTTATCTCCCGGCCAACAAGAGCGCCTGACGAGTACACTGCGAATGGCAGATAGAATGGGGGCTCAAGTCGCCACCATCCAGGGAAACTCCGTCATTAATGCGGTAACGGAATTTGCCGCGAAAAATAATATTACCAAGATAGTCGTCGGCAAATCACAGAAAAACTGGTGGTCGAGACTGTTTAGCAGGTCAATTGTGAATCAGCTCATTCGTCGGAGTGAACATTTTGATGTGTACATCGTTGGCAGCCGAGGAGAACCTGCCCAATCAGAACCGAGGAAAACAGCGGGAAAAGAGACTCATCCCAATTGGTTAAGGTATCTATACGGTCTGGGTTTAGTTGCATTGGCTACATTACTGGGACAATGGATACATGGCGTTTTTGCCACCACTACGGTAGCCATGTTGTATTTGCTAGCAGTAGTTATTACGGCTTATCTATGGGGGCTGGGACCATCTATCCTGGTGTCGGTTATCGGCGTACTGGCATTTGATTTTTTCCATGTCCCGCCATATTTGACTTTCAGAGTGGCTGATACTCAATATATTTTCACTTTTCTCGCTTTACTTCTCGTTGGTATCGTTATCAGCTATCTGGCAATGCGGGTTCGGCGTCAAACCGAGTCCACCAGACGTCGTGAGCGCGAAACAGCTGCTCTTTACTCGCTGGGTCGGGACCTGGCTATTTCCAGCGACCTTGAGTCATATATCCTCGCCATAACAAAAAGAGCTAAGGAAACATTCGGGCATGACGCAATAGTTTTTTTACCTGACCCCCCAAAGAAAGAAACACTAAAACCATACACCAGTATCCCGAATATCACAATTGATGAAAATGAATTAGCCGCTGCCGTCTGGTCTTTTCAGCACCAGCGAATAGTTGGACACGGAACAGATACTCTTCCCAGCGCTAAAGCCCAATATCTGCCGCTGGTTACTGCCAGGGGAGCAGTGGGAGTAATTGCTATATCGGCGATTGATACCAGTGGCGAATTGACTATTGAACAAGAACGTCTTTTGGAAGCCTACGCTGACCTTGCCGCGGTCGCTATCGAGAGTATTTTATTGGCTAATGAAGCACAAAATGCGCAAGTTTTACGAAATACGGAGAAACTGCAAGCTGCCCTGCTTAATGCCGTCTCACACGACCTGCGCACACCGTTGGTATCTGTCATCGGTGTTTTAAGCAGTCTGCAAGAAAAAGGAATACACCTGAATAACGCTGATAAAATGAATCTAATCCAGGTAGCCCGTGAGGAGGCCGAGCGATTGAATCACCTGATTACCAATCTACTTGATGTATCAAGGATTGAAGCCGGAGCCATTAAAATATCCAGGCAGTCATCCAGCATACAGGATTTGGTCGGAGCTGCCCTGGAGCAACTGGGCAGCCGCACTAGTACCCGTACAATTAATATGGAAATACCGGAAGAGCTGCCTTTTATATCTGTAGATTTTGGCCTTATTATACAAACATTGGTAAACATTCTGGATAATGCTCTTAAATATTCACCTGACGATTCTCCTATTGATATCAAAACAAGACAAGTCGGCCAGGAGATGCAGATTGAAATAGCTGACCGTGGTATCGGTATCCCCACACAGGACTTATCACATGTTTTCGATAAGTTTTATCGCATACAGCGCCCTGATAATGTAACAGGTACAGGACTAGGCTTATCTATATGTAAAGGTATTATTGAAGCTCATGGCGGGCACATCTATGCCTTGAATCGCCCAGGGGGCGGTACCATTATCAGGATAGTTCTACCGGTATCTCAGCTCGACGATAACAAGGGGGAAGACATTCATGCCTGACGAGCGGGTGCTGATAGTTGATGATGAGCCGGCAATCAGGAAATTCTTGCGAGTCACGCTGAAAGCCCAGAATTATGACACTATTGAAGCAGTATCCGGACAGGAAGCCCTTTCAAAAGCTGCTACCGATAAACCGGATATCATCGTTCTCGATGTAGGTCTGCCGGATATAAATGGCATCGAAGTTACCAGGCTGCTTCGTAAGTGGACACAGATACCAATTATTATCCTTTCAGTCCGGGGAGCAGAAAGCGACAAAATCGCGGCGCTGGATGCCGGAGCGGATGATTATTTGACCAAACCCTTTGGCGTAGGCGAACTGATGGCGAGACTCCGTGCTGCCCTGCGTCGCGCTGCTCATACAACCACCAACGAGTCTATTTTCACGAGCGGCAATTTGAAAGTCGACCTGACGCGAAGACTAATAACTGTGTCCGGGTGTGAGGTGCAACTGACACCCACCGAGTACGAATTACTCCGGGTGATGGTAACCCATGCAGGGAAAGTACTGACTCATCACTTCCTCTTAAAAGAAGTATGGGGAACGGAATACGGCGAGGAATTTCATATGTTACATGTGAATATCAGCAATCTACGCCGCAAAATAGAACTTGATTCTTCACGCCCTCAGTTCATTATTACTGAACCAGGTGTTGGTTATAGGCTCAAGACTGATTAAAGAATATCGGTTAACACGGATTTTTTCGTAACACATTCGTAACATGTAACGGATAGTATGTAAAGAAATCATATTATCCGGAGGTTTCTCGTGTCCATCAATCAGGCTGATACTGTCTGGATTCTTATTTCTTCCGCTCTAGTTATGCTTATGACACCCGGCGTCGCGCTTTTCTATGGCGGTATGGTGCGGCGTAAAAATCTCCTTTCCACCATGATGATGAGTTTCGCCTGCCTGGGGCTGGTGGGTGTTCTCTGGATACTTTATGGATATAGTTTAAGTTTCGGTACTGACCACGGCGGTTTTATCGGCGGGTTCAACTTTCTTGGCTTGATGAATGTCGGGCAGGAACCATCGACAGTATATGCCACCACCGTGCCACACCTCGGCTTTATGATATTCCAAGCGATGTTTGCCATCATTACCGTCGCATTAATCTCGGGAGCTGTTGTGGAAAGGATAAAATTCGGCGCCCTCCTTGTGTTTTCTGTGTTATGGATGACCGTAGTGTATGGCCCCGTAGCACACTGGGTATGGGGTAGCGGCGGCTGGTTAGCTAATCTCGGCGTTCTTGATTTCGCCGGTGGCTCGGTCGTTCACATCAATGCTGGTGTTTCCGCTTTAGCACTAGTTCTATTGCTAGGACGGCGTCGCGGTTTCCCTCAAGACGCCATGGAACCGAATAATATCCCCCTGGTTGTGCTCGGTGCTGGACTACTTTGGTTCGGCTGGTTCGGCTTTAATGCCGGCAGCGCTCTTACGGCTGGCGGGCTGGCTTCCAACGCCTTCGTTACAACCAATACGGCCGCCGCGGCGGGCGCTTTTACCTGGATGATAATCAGCTGGATTTATCGCCGACCAACAATATTAGGCACCGTCACTGGAGCAATAGCCGGTTTGGCTACCATAACCCCGGCTGCTGGCTATGTTTCTCCTCTGGCCGCCATACTCATTGGCACCGTGGCAGCCATTGTTTGCTATTATGTTATGTTGTTCTTTAAAACTAAACTGGGTTTTGATGATTCACTTGATGTCTTTGCTGTCCATGGTATCGGCGGCATTCTGGGTATGCTTTTTGTTGGCGTCTTTGCCAGCTTAGCGGTAAATCCCGCTGGAGCTGATGGACTTATTTACGGTAATTTTGCGCAGTTCTGGAAACAAACGGTTGGCATTGTTACCGTAGGAGCATATTCTTTCGTGGCTACCTTGATTCTCGGCAAGGCGATTGATAAAACCATTGGACTGAGGGTAGGGCAAGTTGAGGAGACGGTTGGGCTTGATATCTCCCAACATGGCGAGAGGGCTTATGGAGGCACTATCCGTTAAATCCTGTGGTCTTCCCGGATGATAACTCGAGGACCTCCATTAAGACTTGAACCCCAGTTCTTGGGTTCGATAATGGTGTCTAATCGTTCTAGTTGTCCGATATCTTTAAGTCTTTTATAGATGAGTTGCCAAGCACAAGCACGGTCGGGTCTGACCTCACAACGGTCTTCCCGAGAACCGCCACAGGGACCATTAAGCATATGTTTAGCACAACGTGTAATGGGGCAAATGCCGCCGTATCTATCGAGGACGCAGTCGCCGCAGGCGGCGCATTTTTCTGTCCAGACGCCTCTTTCCTCAAGAATGCCCAGAAAAGCGGTATTAAGTCCGGCGTAAACCGGTTTTTGCGGATAACGTTCGGCGATGGCCTGCACGCCGGCCCCGCAGGCCGTAGAAAGTACGGCATCGCACTTTTCAATCGCTTCAGCAGCCTGCTCGATGAAGATGTTATCGCACTGGCGCTCGATAGTGAGTTCGCTTACTTCGAAACCTAATCCTTGTACCCGGGAAGCGATGCGTAACGCCGAGGCGATGATACTGACCTCTCGCTCTCCCCCTGCCAGACAAACCGTGACGCAGGTGCCACAACCAAGGACTAATATCTTTTTGTGTCTCTTTAGTATTTCGACCATTTCCGGTATGGTTTTTCTCTCGGCAACTATCATAGTCCTGCTCCTGTTGATGTGTTATTGACTGTTTCTTTTACTTTAATGGGACCAAGATTACGTATGGTCTCCACAAATTCTTTGATGTATTCCACCAGTGGGCGAGCCGCCGCGGCGCTAACGTTTACCATACGCAGTCGTTCCGCCTCGATGCCCGCTTCGGCTAACACGGTGCGGATAGAATTCACCCGGCGTTTGGCCAGCAGATTGCCGTCTTTAAAATGGCAGCTGCCTTCCTCGCAGCCGGCTACAAGTATTCCGTCGATACCGTTTTCAAAGGCTTTCATATAATAATCAATTTCCAACCTGCCGGTACATGGCGTCCGAACGATACGCACATTCGGCGGATACTGCAACCGCGACGAGCCGGCCAGGTCGGCGGCTGAATACGCGCAATAATGGCAGCAAAACGCAATTATTTTAGGCTCATATTTTTCCATTGTTAGTTTGTATCCTTATTTTTGTAATATCGCTGTTTCTTTTCTTTCTTCATGCTCCCGCAGCAAAGAATCAATCATAACTCTAAATTGTTCGGATTCAAAATGTCTAAGCTGTATCGCCTCTGCCGGACATTCAGAGGCGCAGATGCCGCACCCCATGCATTTTGCCGCATTAATTTCCGCCTTGCGATTAACATTAACAGCGGGAGCGTTATACGGGCAGGCACGGACACAGGTCATACAGGAAATGCATTTATCCTGGTCTACGGAAGATACCTGGGCGCTTACTTCCAGCTGCGTCTTGGAAAGTATCGTCGCTGCCCGTGCGGCCGCGGCTTTAGCCTGGGAGATATTTTCATCCACCATTTTGGGAGAATGAGCCAGACCACACAGGAAAATGCCCTCAGTAGCGAAGTCCACCGGGCGTAACTTAAGATGTGCTTCGTTGAAAAATCCGTCCGCGTTTAACGGCACCTTGAGCATATCTGCTACTTTACGGTTTTCTTTAAGCGCATCGATACCGGTACTCAATATTACATTGTCGGCTTCAATTTCTATGGTTTCAGGGAAGTCGGGACTATTTACGGTTACCAATAGCTCATCATCACCAGAAATAACCGGAGTTTTTTCCTTTTCATAACGAATAAAGATAACGCCGGCTTTACGTGCTTTTTGATAGTACTTTTCTCGGAAGCCATAAGTACGGATATCGCGGTAAAGCACGTAAATATTAATATTCGGGTTTATCTCCTTTAGTTTCAACGCGTTTTTGACTGCCATTGAGCAACAAAGGCGACTGCAATAACGACGCTCGTCATTACGCGAACCAGCGCATTGTATCATGACGACATTACAGGCTTTGCGGTTAAAAGTCCCTTTATAAAGCGCTTCTTCCAGCTCGAGTTGGGTCATGATTCTCGGTGATTGCCCCAGCCGGAAGTCTTTCGTTAACGCTGGATTGGCGCCAGTGGCCACGATAATGGCGCCGCCGGAAACCTTATGCTCTGTATTTCCTTCTATAAGAGTTACTTCAAAACTTCCGATAAAACCAGCAACATTTTTAACACTGCTGTTGAGATGTAATTCAATATTAGGATGTTTTTTTACACGTTTAGTAAGGTTGTCAAGGAAGGGTTTAACCTCGGCATGTTCAAGAGTATAATGTAGATTTTTAAAATTGCCGCCGAGATGCCCAGTCTTTTCGATTAGGATGGTCTTAAATCCCTGTTCGGCCAGGGCTAAAGCGGCCGTCATCCCGCTGACGCCACCGCCGATTATTATGCCGGTCTGGTTCACGTCAAAATATGAACCTTGCAAGGGCTTCAAGTGTCTTGCCCGAGCTACGGACATCTGTACCAGTTCGATGGCTTTTTGCGTGGCGGCTTCCGGCACCGTCGAGTGTACCCAGGAACACTGGTCGCGGATATTAGCGAGTTCGAAAAGATACTGATTTAATCCCGCTTCGCGTAGTGTGTCGCGGAAAATCGGCTCATGGGTACGCGGCGTGCAAGATGCCACAACCACGCGGTTAAGACGGTGCTCATGTATCATGTCCCGGATATTATTCAGGCTGCTGTTCGAACAGGTGAACATAGTGTCCGCGGTAAAGACCACATCCGGTTCTTTAGCCGCCGCATCTCTAACACGCTCCACATCAACTACCGAGGCAATATTGTGTCCGCAATGGCAAACAAATACGCCAATACGCGGCGGTTCGCCGGTAGTATCATGTTCATCCGGAAAAGAAGCCTTGGTGATTAGTGTATTTCGTGATGGAGCCAGCAACTCCATCGCCATCGAGGCGGCGGCGCTGGCCTGGGTTACTGTTTCTGGAATATCCTTGGGCTCTTGGAAAGACCCCGCAACAAAAATACCAGTGTGCGATGTAGTCAAAGGAGCTAATCTATCGGTGTTACAGAATCCATATTCGTTCAACTCGATACCAAGTTGTTTGGCAGCCTCAATAGCGGTAACCGTCGGTTCCATGCCTACGGACAAAACCACCAGGTCGAACTCCCGCTCATTCAGCTTGTTGGAATCATCAATGAAATGCAGCTTTAAATCTTTAGAGCCGGGCATCTGCATGATGATCGAGGGAATGCCCTTAATATAGCTAACACCTTGTTGTTTGGCTCGTTCATAATACTGGTCGAAGTCCTTGCCATAGGCGCGGATGTCCATATAGAAAATAGAAGCCTCCAGCCCCGGCACGTGGTCGGATGCAACTAATGCTTGCTTGGTCGAGACCATGCAGCAGACCGATGAACAATATTCGTTACCGGAACGGCTATCTCTTGAACCGACGCATTGTATCCAAGCGATTCTCTTTGCGGGTTTGCCGTCAGAGGGGCGGATGACATCGCCGCTGAAAGGGCCGGAAGCGGAAAGCATCCGCTCAAACTGCACGCTGGTCAGCACGTTGGGATAACGTCCGAAACCGAATTCTCCCTTTTTCTCCGCAGCGAATTCGGTGAAACCAGGCGTTAAAATAACTGCACCAATATCCAGTTCCACCGAACGGTCTTTCATGCACTGGTCGACGGCGCTCTGGTCACAGGCGGTAACGCATTGCAGACACTCCGAACACAAAGCACAATTCAGGCAGCGTTCTGCTTCGGCTAGAGCCGCTTCTTCCGTAAGCCCGTCCTCGACTTCCTTAAAATTGCTTATTCTATCAGCTATAGCTAATGTATCTGGAACGGCACGCCTGATTTTATCTATGCCTTTGGTTGTGGGCAATAATTCCTGGGAGAGGGGCTTGATGGAAGCCTCAAACCGGTCAGCCTGCATATCTTCGCCGTTAAGGTAGCGCGCTATAGATTCGGCGGCGCGTTTACCGGCAGCGACCGCCTGAATGACGGAAGCCGGGCCGGAAACGGCATCGCCGCCAGCAAAAACGCCTTTGAGCGACGTTTCCAGCGTTATTGCATTGGATTTAATGCAGCCTCTCTCTATAGTTATGTTTGAATCGGAAGTCCATTGTTTTTCCAGCGCCTGCCCGATGGCGACAATAATCATGTCGGCTTCAATCGATGTACGCTCGTCATCATCATAAACGGGACTGAAGCGCCTGTTTTCATCATAAACTCTGGTGCACCGTTTCAATTCCAGACTGCTGACGGCTCCATTACCCAATATACGACGGGGTCCCCAGCCATTCTTAATCGTGATGTTTTCTTCAAGGGTCATCGTTACTTCTTCAGGTAGAGCCGGCATTTCTTCACTCTGTTCCAGACATACTATTTCAACGCTGCCAGCTCCGAGCCGTAGTGCCGTCCGCGCTACATCAACCGCCACATTTCCACCACCAACAACGACTACTTTTCCATTGAGTTGGGGTTTGTTTTTACCAGCAGCCTGTCGTAAGAACTCAAGTCCGTATATTACCCCGCTTTTATCTTCACCCTCGACGCCCAGCTTGCGGCTGCCCTGTGTGCCGACCGAAATAAAAACAGCGTCATTTTCCTTTTGTATTTTCTCCAGCGAGATATTATCACCGATACGAGTGTTATAAACGAACTTAACGCCTTTACGCTGGACAAGATTAATCTCATGGTCGAGTATATTTTTAGGCAGGCGATATTCCGGTATGCCCCAGCGTAGCATCCCGCCGGCGGCGGAAGAAGCTTCATAGACAGTTACCGCCACGCCGCGGCCAGCTAAATCATCGGCAGCGGCTAAGCCAGCCGGTCCTGCGCCGATAATGGCCACTTTCTTCGCGTCGGAAGGTACGATTTTTTCTTCCGGCAGGACGAGTTCACCGGATAGTAACATTTCCATCTCTTTATCGGAGGCAAATCTCTTAAGTAATCTGATAGCTACCGATGAATCGACGTTGTTGCGGGTGCATTTAGCTTCACAGGGGTGAGTACAAATACGCCCGCAAATTGCTGATAACGGGTTGCGTTCCCGGATAAGGTTTACAGCTTTTAAATATTCCTTCTTTTTTATCAGTTGAACATAGCCTTGAACATTAACGTTAGCCGGGCATTCTACCTTACAGGGTGAATGCCCGTTTTTTAATATACCGAAAATATTCGGGGTTGCTTGGGGATAATATTTGGCGATGGCTTTACGGGTGCCCAGGTTCCGGTCAAAACTATTAGGGATATTCACCGGACAGGCTTCGGTACATTGACCGCAGGCGGTGCACTTTTCCTCGTTAATGTAGCGAGGGTGAATTTTGACAGTAGCTTTAAAATTCCCTGGCTTACCTTCCAGTTTAGTCAATTCAGCCAGCGTTAGTATTTTGATATTGGCATTGCGTGCGCATTCCACCAGTTTGGGTGATACGATACACGTGGCACAATCACCAGTTGGGAAAGTTTTATCCAGACGCGCCATCATACCGCCGATAGCGGCTTCGCGTTCGACCAGATAAACCTTAAAACCGGAATTCGCCAGGTCCAGCGCCGCCTGAATACCTGCAATGCCGCCTCCCTGGACCAGCACTGCTCCGGTTTGTTTTTTCTTGCCCTTTTCCATCTTTTAGCCTTCCTGATAAATAAACCCTATTTTGCCCGTAACGCCTGAAGAACTACCCGCGGCGGTACCATCAGTCGATTAATTCCTAATGCTTTCGGAGAAATACCAAGGCTCAATCCTAATAGCTGTGTAATATAAAGCACCGGCATGTCATATGTTTTACCGTTTATTTTCTTCATATCTTGTTGCCTTAAATCCAGGCTCGCCTGGCACATCGGACAGGCTGTAATAATGCAGTCAGCGCCAGCGGCTTGTGCCATGTCGATTATCTCTGCGGAACGGGCCACGGTGATATCCGTCCTGGTCAAATTCAAAGCCCCGCCGCAACACTCAACTTTACCGGGCCAGTCCAGGCTCTCGCCGCCGATGGCATCTATCAGGTTTTCCATAATGATAGGATTTTCCGGATTATCGAAACCGGTTACCTCCGGAGGACGCAGCAGGTAACATCCATAGTAGCAGGCAACTTTAAGTCCGTTAAGCGGCTGTTTAACCGCTTTTTTCAGTTTAGTTGAGCCAAAATCCTGTGATAATACTTCTACAAAGTGACGTACTGGTACTGAACCATCGTAGGCTTGTCCCAGTGCGGCTGTTATTTTTTTTCGGATGGTAGGAGAATGAACAACTTCATAGTTAGCACTTTTTGAGCGGTTGTAGCAGGCAGCGCAATTAACGACCATATCCAGTCCCATTTCTTTAGCCAGCAATAGATTGGCCGCTGGCAGTGAAGCGGCTAAAACACGGTCAGTTTGATGCGCCGCTGAAGCTCCGCAGCACGTCCATCCCTTGATTTCCTGCAGCTCAATGCCAAGCGCTTTAGCCACCGCCAGGCACGATTCGTGCATATCGCGTGCCGTGGAATGGGCGGAACAGCCGGGATAATAAGCGTATTTCATCGACTCTGCCCCTTTTTTGACTTAATAGACGTGAAAATACGTCTCACCTTGTTTTTATCCGCACCGGAAGGCGGCGAAACAGCCATTTTACCCTTTTTCAACATGGTGGGAAACTTCTCTACGTCGTCCATGAGTTTGCCAGTTCCCAGCTTATAAAAGATAATCGTTTGCAGATCGTAGGCGCGTCCGTAGCGCTTAACCGTATCGAGGAAGCGGCGGTTGAATAAAGGCGAGTTGCCTTCAGGTTTGGCAACGCCTTTCTCCAGGGCGATAGCACGTAGTGCATCGATAATCCCGGCAAAGTTAATTTCATTAGGGCAGCGAGCGTAACAGGTTTCACAGGATAAACAAGTCCAAACGAGGTCGGTCTGCAGCAGTTCGTCACCAGCCCCAAGCTGCAACCTGCGGATAATCTCTGCCGGCGGTGAGGTTACCAACTCCGAAACCGGACAGCCGATGGAACATTTTTTACATTGGTAACACAGGGTCAGGTCTACCCCGGCGCGCTGTTCGACTGCAGAACGGAGGTTTTTACCAATCGATTGTTTTTTAATCCTGATAGTCATATCTTAAACCTTTATATTTATTCATCCGAATCTTCAGAAGCAACACCTAGGACCGCCAGCTTGGCTGACGCAACCTTACGATACACTTCCCACGGCTGGCGCACTTTCCCGTTCACCATTAGAAGATCGTTAACTCTAATACCAAAAAGGCGCTCGTTTTCCTGGAGATATGGCAGGATAATCTCCCAGTCTTTATCGGTCACTTTAAAGAAATCGCCGCCGTTAAGCTGCTGGTCGACCACCGATTTCTGTGGGTCGCGGATATAGATAGCGCCGCCGGAAGCGAGGGAAAACAGGTTACTCCCCGCGTATGGCTCCTCCAGCTCCGTAACATTACCGTCGTCATCGAAAGTGATGCCGTTGAGGATAACGAAACCGCCGCCGTTGAACACATCACCAGCCATGAAGGACTCGGCGAGAAAGTCCAGGCAAGTGCCGTTAATCACGACTCTTGGTTTGCCTACCGAATTGATAAGGGGACGACCGGCGGCATTACCCAGCACGTAAATAGAACCACCCTTGGCACCGTACATGAAAGTCTGCCCCGTATCTCCGTGGATAACCAGCTTGCCTGATTTGATAATCTGTCCAAGCTGGTCCTGGGCATTGCCGTGGACAGTAATGGTCAGTCCATCAATGCCAGAGCCCAGGTAATCACCAGAACTGTCATAGACATCAATGGTCACATCATCGGTTAGCGGACCAAGACCACAGCCGGCAAAACGCTGGCCAGCGCAGTTGAAACAGATAAAATGCTTCCATCCCATAAAATAGGCATTCATCACCAACGTGGCATCGCAATCACTGCCTTCCGCGGAAAATCCTCGAGTGTCGATGACCAGTGTGGTTTCACCACCCTGGGGCGGACGTAAACTCTGTTTGTCGGCATAGGTTATCAGCCGATAAACGCCAGTTGTCGTTTCGTTCAGTTTGGGCAGATTGCCGAACAGGCTATGCAGCGCTCCTCTCACCACATGTAAAATGTGTTTGCGTTTTTTATCGCCCGCAGCATAGCGGCGGTCGTTGAGGAGCGTAAGACACTCAATGGATACCGCCGTGAGAGTCGGCTCTCCAGCCAGCGAGACGATTGCCTCACAGGTAATGTGTAAGTCGGCTAGTGACCACGCGGGGATTTTCCTAAGCATGGATTCATAGGCAGTCTGGCCGCAATTTTCTAAAAAGCGACGGATGTCCGTATTATTGTTTTTATCAGTGTGCGAGAGAGTGGTGTCTATAGAAATAGTCTCTATTTCTTTCCCGGATGGCAAGTGTACCGGCACCGCAAACTTATCGGCACAGGAAAGCTGATATTTTCCGGCTTTGTTTTTATCCAAGGAGAAGATAAAAGAACCTCCGTCTGTGTGACTGCCCCCGCGCGCATTCCAGTAGCGGTCGGCAACCGGGCAGATGCGACTATCTTCCTTGGACATACTTAATAGCGTGGCGTCAATTGCCTGTTTTTCCGAAGCAATCAAGCCCACCTGTACCGCGCCGTCGGCAAAGGCGAAAACCTGCGGGCGCAGCATAGCTGTATCCGTGATGCCCATTAGCTGGAACCTTTGTGCTTCCGGCAGATTACGAGCGATAATAAAAAACCATGGGCCGTCCGGTGAAGCATGGATATGGGTTGACTGAATTACTCTATATAAGGACTGTTTATCCTTCGGCAGTTTATCGAAATCCAGCTCCGATGTCGGTGCCAGAGCTTCGATGATATATTCCAAAGGGTAACGATAAGTCCTCTCTAAAAGGTCGAACAGCTGCACGGAGACCTCGGTATCGGTGAGGAATTGGGGATAGATGTTACGCTGCGCTAAATATTCGCATACTGAATAATAGTTAGCGAAGTCGCCGTTATGCACCAGCGCCGTGTTCAAAGCTCCGAAGGGATGGGCGCCGCCAGGGTGCCAGACGCGCCCTTTGGTGGGGAAACGCTGGTGCGCAATCCAGACGTGCGCTTTCAGGTCATTAATGCGATAGTAGTCCGTAATGGCTTCGGCATAACCTACAACTTTAAGAATCATGATGTTTTTGCCGTAGGACATCACGAACGCCTTTTTCTCGCCCAGTGAAGCGTAATATTCCTGGTTAAAGCGGATGCTTTGCTGGGTGAGGAACTCGCCTTCTGCTTCGGCACGAGAGAGGGAGGACAGTTTGTTTTTCGCCACGAACGAATCCAGGGCGTTGGACTTGGGACGCAGGAAATAACGGTAGACATCCGGAGGCTTGGCTTCTAGTATCGGTATCGCCGTCCAGTCCGCGATAGTATCCAGTTTGCTGGAAGCGGCTACCTCGAAATACGGTTTGATATACTTTTCTTCCATATCCCGGATAATGCTCTCATCCAGCACGGCGATATGGAACATATAATATTGCTCAAGCACATCCGACTTGACGCCAAGCTGTTCCGGAATAAAGCCCAGCGCCGCAATACCGCCCCCCTTGCCATTACCACGGTTATGCATCTGTTTAGACGGCTCGTGGATATGCCGCGCGGCAACCGGTTCGGTGCAGCAGAAGCCCACCACGCCGCAGCCTCCTTCTTCCTCTCCCTTATAATCGGTGGGGAAGGGCAGTCCTAGGGATTCGTTAAGCCTCTGCCTGGAGGCTAATAGTCTTTCAACCAACTCGTTTTTCATTTGTTTTCTACCGGTTTGTTATCATAATCGAGGTGCATCAGTAGGTCGGAACGACCTCTTAGTTCATTCACGCTCCTGATTCCCAGTCTTTTCAGGATATTGACCAGTTCTTTGTGCCAGGCGCTGTAAAGATTAATAATTCGCTGCGTTCCCCAATTTAAATCTACCGTTTCCGCCAATTCGGGGTCAGTAGTAGCTATACCGCGTGGGCAGCCTCGTCCACTCTCACAACGACCGCAGCGCAGACAACCCAGTGCTACCAGTTCTGCTGTGCCAACGACCACACCGTCGGCGCCTAAGGCGATAATCTTGGCGATGTCATACGCCGTTCGTAATCCTCCGCTGGCAATCATGGTTACTTTATCACGTATGCCTTCTTGTTCCAGAAAACGGTGCACTTTAATAACTGCATATTCGATGGGCATGGCGATGTTCTTTTTGGCGATATCCGGAGCAGCGCCGGTGCCGCCGTAGCCGCCATCGAGGTGGATGATGTGCGTGCCGGCGGAGTAGCTGCCGACGGCCACCATATCCACATCAACAGGTGTGGATACTTTAGTTGATATCAGCGCCCGCCGATTAATATGCTTTATCCAGTCCATGTGTTTTTTATGGTCTTCAATCGAATACACGCTATGGAACGGGAACGGCGAAAACAGCGAGATACCGGTTACCGTTTCCCTCATACGTGCTACAGCCGGTGTAACTTTATCTGCCAGCAGGTGCCCGCCCAGCCCCGGTTTAGCGCCCTGGGCATATTTGAACTCGACTATCCGTACTCTCTGAATAGTTTCTTCACTAACGCCGAAAAGTCCGGTGGCTACCTGGGTAATGACATGGTCGTCGTAGGGTTTCATGCGCTCCATGTAGCCGCCCTCGCCGGTGCAGGTGAAAGTATTGAATGCCGTCGCCGCCCGTGCCTTGGCGAGCTGGGTTACGTTGCTGACCGAGCCGAAGGACATGCCGCCGCCGTACCACGGAACGTCGATTTTTATCTGCGGGCGGTCATCGAGACGCCGATTAAGTTCAATGCTGGTGTCGATTTCGTCGTCGCTTAAAATGACGGGCGGTTTTTCCGGGAACTTAAACTTAAGCCGGTCGAACCCGCCGCCGGAAGCGCCCAGTTCGTGTTCATAGTTATAATCCGGGGAGGGCGGCTCGCCGGTTTCTGCCATTTTCCAGGTAGCCAGAATAATATCCGGTGTCCAGCGGTAGTCCCCCAAGGCTTTCAACATCGGGTTTTCGACCATTTTTAGAGCCTTGTTCGGGCACAGGTCGATACAATAGTGTGACGTTTGCTGGCAGGAAGGCCCTATACAGACATTCAAATGCGGCGCCAGGAACAAATTATATCCTTTTTTAAGCACATGCACGCCGCAAGGGCACACCTGGGCACATTTGCCGCAAAAAGTACATTCGCTGCTGCGCCGGATGATGTACTTGGCAATCTCGTTCCGGTAACGCGAAGGCGCCGGTTGAACCACCCGAGGCACTTCCACAGCCGGGACTAGTGTTTTTTGTGTATTTTCAGGTAAGATTTGAGGCGTTTTATTTTCTTGTACCAAAGAGTCTGCCAAAGGTATCCTCCTCAAGGTCTTCAAAGAACATCGCGCGGCCGACCTCCCCGCGGAGACGACGTGCTTCACGGATGCCCATCGCGCCCATAACCTCGATAAGCTGGTCGTGCCAGGCGGCGATTAAGTTCGTCATGCGCCCGGCGCCGTATTCCTGATTTATCTCATCGATATCCGCCGGACAAGTGAAGCCGTCGCGGCAGTTCTGGCAAGAGCGGCACTCCAGAGCAATCAGCAGCGGCATGTTGATGGTTACCAGGTCAGCGCCGCAAAGCATCTGCTTGGCCATATGCTCCGGCAGGGCGATACCGCCGCCGGCGATGATGGTCACCTCGTCTCTGATGCCGCTTTTTACCAGCGAAGTGTGAATATTACGCACCATTTCCTTGATGAATTTAGGCTTATCTGCATTTATCTGGTTGCCATTGATGTCCGACACGATATGAATAGCCTCGATAAACGGCTGGTGTGCCAGCTCGATGGCACGCTGTTCGCCGCGGTTGTCCAAAGCCACTCTCACGATGACCACCAACTCCGGATTGATGGCTTTCAGCTCCTTAATGCACTTTTCTGTTTTAACACCGTCGTCGATTTCTATAAGTTTGGTAGTACGTATAATTTCCGACTTTATTAACGGCTTATCATTATTCAAATGGAAAATGATATTGGGCAAGTATTGTTCTCTACCCGCTCCCAAGAGTTCATAGTTTTCCCAGTCCACAATTACCATCGTACCGGTACGCCTGGCCGTTTCGGCAAATACCGGCAGCAGGCCGGGGAAGAAGCACTTATCCGACAGCTTATCTATAATCAGAGGTATGGGGATTTCCACCAGCGGGAAAAGCTCGTTGATAGGAATCCCTTTTTCGTTAAAGGTAATTACTCGGGGCTTTCTACCAATATCTATCGCTGTACTAATGTATTCACGGCCATGGATGCCGTCGCGTGTGGGGCGGACGATTTCCGACATATCCGTCCACATCGCATCAAAACCGGTGCCGGAGAATTTGCCACGATAACCGGCGCCGGAAACAGGAATACCGGCTGTATCTGCCTGGTTCCAGGTCGTGGCAATGATATCCGGTGTGAAATAGCCATTTCCCATCTGCTCGTAGACCGGGTTGACCGTTAATGCCAGTAAGCCTTTAGTGCATTTCTGGACGCAGGAAAAACAGCCCATGCACTCAAAGAAAAGAGACTTAACATCATCCAGGCCTTTTATATAGTCAGTTTCCTGGCGATACCTGTCATAGATGCAGGCTTTTTTAACGCAGTTATGGCAATTAGCGCAATCTTCACGCCAGTCCACAATGCCGAACTTACCTGTAGTAGGTAAGCGGCGCGGTATCTTTTTAGTTTCAATATGATACTTTTTCGGCATATCAGTCTCTATTTATGAAACAGTCCCTAAAAGCTCCGGTACAATATTCTCATTGCCACCAGAAAGGATGTGAATCCCCTTTAATCCCGGCATACCTTTCAGCTGTTTCATTATTTCACCGGCGATTTTTAAACCTTCTTTTAGCTGGGCGGCATTATCACCGGCCGCACTCAAACGCTCGATAATTGCTGATGGTATGTTAAAATCGGTATGGTGTTCGATTAGTTCTTTGGCTTGAGTCGCATTCTGTAAAGGTAAAACGCCAGCCAGGAACGCTGCCTTTTCTGTGAGACCCATCTGACGGGCGGTTTCCAACCATTTTTGGAACGTACTAATATCAAATACAGCCTGGGTCTGGATAAAATCTGCCCCAGCGGCGATTTTTTTTCCCAAACGCATAATGTTTATTTCCATAGGATTTAGATAAGGATTAGCCACGGCGCCAATCGTCATGGCAAATCCGCCCTCTATCTTTTTCCCATCCAATAGCTGCCCCTGATTCATTTTTTTTACCAAGGCGATTAGTTGAATCGAATCAATATCGTATACATTGACTGATTCAGGACTACCGATTATTGTCTGATGATATCCGGAGAGACATAATACATTTTTTATCCCTAACAAAGCCGCCCCCAGCAGGTCTGATTGCAGTGCAATCCTGTTTCTATCCCGGGTGACCAGCTGATAAATAGTCTCAACGCCGGATTGGTTAAGAACCACCGAAGCCGCCAGGCTGGAGATAGCTATACCATAATGGTTATCGGCGACATTTACAGCGGTAATGCCCTCACTGAAGTATTTAACGCAGGATTCTATGCCAGAAGGACTAATATCAACAGTCGGCAGGTATTCCGCAGTGATGATAAATTCCTTACTTTTTATCTTTTCAGCCAGTCTATTTTCTTGTCTCATGGAAATCTCCTGAAACGTTTACTTGTCGTAGGAACCTGGAGCTTTATCTTTTCGAAACGCTTATAGGGTTGTTTTGCTTAATATCTTTTATCCGCCGGAAAAAGTCTTTAAGCTCATCAACAGTCTGGGTAATACCGTCGTCTTTAAGCTGGATAAACGTAATGCGCCCCTGACCGAGTCCAGTCTCTTCTAGTAGTTTTTCTACCGCCTCCACTCGTTTTCTAGCCCTCATGTTCCCTTCTAGATACCGGCAATCGCCTTCTTTGCATATCATTACTGCCACTCCATCGGCGCCAGTTTCAAAAGCCTTAGTCAAGTAGAGGATATCCAGCTTCCCCGAGCAAGGGATAGAAATCACCTTGGGCTCAATCCCCGGCTGGCTGGCATTCCGTGTGATATCAGCTTGTTCGTAACTGGTAGCACAACAGAAAATATAAACTCTAACATTTTCCTTATTCATTTTAGTAACCCAAAGATTTTTTCCTACCCACGACCTTAAGAACGATATCATTAAACGATATATTATTTGAAAATACGGTAACGAGTTACCGTATGCCTTTATTTTATCGTGAAAACCTATTAATGTCAAGCCACTTTACGTTTATAAATATAAGAATTTCAAAGATGCTATCTTATAAATAGGATTTTCAATATGAGGGTAAACTAATGTATATATTTCAACACAGCCCATTAGTTTATCACCCCCTCTCCTCAAAAAAGTGACCTATTAAAAACGTCCTTTAAGACAGAAAAATTTGATGTATATAGTTTTTCGTCTTATACTAGGGCATGGATATGCCTGACGATAAAATATTGGTTGTCGAAGACGACGCTAACCTGCAGGAGACTCTTAAGTACAATCTCCACAAAGAGGGTTATGACGTTGCAACCGCCAGCGACGGCGAACAGGCGTTGGAAGTAGCTCGTAAAGAAAAACCCGCCCTTATCATCCTTGATATCATGTTACCAAAGCTAAACGGTTTTGAAGTATGCCGCATTCTCCGCAAAGAAATGACCGTACCCATCCTCATGCTTACCGCCAAGGTAGATGAAACGGACAAAATAGTCGGGCTGGAAATCGGGGCGGACGATTACATGACTAAACCCTTCAGTATCAGGGAGCTTCTAGCGCGTGTTAGAGCGATGCTGCGGCGGGCAAAGATGGTTGAAGCTCCATCGGCCACGGGACTGACATCCATAAAAATCGGCGATATAGAAATTGAAACAGCCCGCCATCGCGCCTCGCTGGCAAGTAAAGAACTGGAGCTGTCACCCAAGGAGTTCGACCTGCTGGCTTTTCTTGTCAGGAATAAAGGACTGGTATTCAGCCGGGAGCAGCTATTGGAGAAAGTCTGGGGCTATGACTTTGCCGGGGATACGCGCACGGTAGATGTGCATATCCGCTGGCTAAGGCAGAAGATAGAGGCTGACCCCAGCCAGCCAAAGTATCTGGTCACGGTACGTGGCACGGGGTATAAACTGGAGGGCTAAATTTGCGCAGTTTTCAGTGGCGTATCGCTATCCCCATAATCATCCTCGTCATCGTTAGCATGACAGTTTTGGGGGTTTATCTCACGACCTCCGTCAGGAACTCGCAGTTGGATAACCTGCGCTTCCAGCTTGAGCAGGAGGCAAAGATAACGGCGGAAGCCGCCCTGCCCTCAATACTTGGAGAAGGGGAAAGCCCTGACGCATTAGCGAAAAAGCTGGGGCAGGAAATCGATACCCGCATTACTCTTATCGCTCCTAACGGCACCGTCCTCGGCGATTCGGTAGAAAACCCCGCCACGATGGAAAACCACGCCACCCGCCCGGAGGTAGTTGACGCTTTAGCCAACGGCATCGGCGAGAGCACACGCTTCAGCACTACCCTACAGGAACAGATGATGTATGTGGCGGTAACTATTAACAATCAGAACGTGGTAGTGGGAGTCGCCAGAGTAGCTTTACCCCTGACCACCGTGGAAGATTCTGTCAGCCACATTACCTGGGTAATAATACTGGCAACTATCATCATAACGATATTGGGGGTGCTGGCAGTCTGGCTTATCGCCAGGATAATGACGCGTTCCATCCGCGAACTCACCAAAGCATCGCAAAAGATTGCCGGTGGGGAACTGGGTCTAAAAATACCGGCAACCACCAAAGACGAAATCGGTAAGCTTGCCCAGGCTTTTAATGAAATGTCATCCAACCTTAAGTCAACCGTGGATAAGATGTCTGCGGAGAAGAACAAGCTGGATAGTATTCTCTCCAACATGGCTGACGGCGTTATAATGACAGATGCCAAAGGAGACGTTATCCTGGCCAACCGGGCAGCGGAAGTGTTCTTCGGGTTTAAAGAAGAAAATGCTAACGATAAACCTGTTATTGAAGTGGTCCATGACCATGAGGTTGACGAGATATTGAAGTCATGTCTTAAAACCGATAAAGAACAGACTACTCAATTCGAGTCCGGTATCGCCAGACGGTTTTTAAGGGCTATTGTCATGCCGCTCCATAACCAAGGGCGGCTATACGGAGCGCTTATCCTGTTACAGGACCTGACTGAACTAAGAAGTCTGCATACGATGCGGCGGGAATTGGTTGGCAATGTCTCCCATGAGTTGAGGACGCCCATCGCCGGTATTAAAGCGATGGTGGAAACCCTGCACAGCGGTGCCATCAACGACAAAAAAACGGCTACAGATTTTTTGACCAGAATTGAAAGCGAAGTCGACCGGTTGAGCCAGATTGTGACCGAACTTACCCAGCTTTCTCGTATTGAAACCGGGCAGGCGGAACTCAAAAAAGAATCGGTAAATCTAAATACGCTGATAAATGAAGTCCTCGCAGAGATGAATCCGCTGGTGGAAAGACAACAGGTTACATTATCAAGGCAATTAGCCACAGATATACCATTAGTAAAGGCAGACAAGGATAGAATACGTCAGACAATTATTAATCTGGTGCATAATGCCATCAAGTTCAATAAACCCAAAGGTAAAGTGACAGTTTCCACCGATTTCAATGACAAATTCGTCAAAGTCGGCGTCGCCGACAGCGGCATCGGTATTGCCAAAGACGATTTACCTCATGTCTTCGAACGCTTTTATAAAGCGGATAAAGCCCGCGCCGGCGGCGGCAGCGGGTTGGGGTTGGCTATTGCCAAACACACCGTCCAAGCCCACGGCGGCGAAATCCGTGCGCAAAGCGAAGAGGGCAAAGGCTCCACCTTCACCTTCAGTCTCCCACGCTAATAATCCCCTTAAATTTAACACAACCTTAACATTCCCTTAATTCGTCTTTAAACTCCCGCGCTTACAATCAAGATAGAAAGATATGACAGAAGTAATGCGGAAGACGATGAAGATGAAAAAGCTAACGCTCGCCCTGATCGCCCACGACGCCAAAAAAAATGACATGGTGCAGTTAGTCAAGGCGCACAAAGAAGATATAAACAAGTTCAGGCTGGTGGCGACGAAAAGCACCGGCCAACTTATCATGGAAAAGACCAACATTCCGGTAGCTCTAATGCAGAGCGGTCCTTTAGGCGGCGACCAGCAAATCGGCGCCATGGTAGCCAATGAAGACGTCGATGCCGTTATCTTCCTGCGAGACCCCCTTACCGCTCATCCCCATGAACCGGATGTATCCGCCCTCTTAAGAATCTGCGATGCTCATGCCGTTCCACTGGCGACCAATATTGCCACTGCCGAAGCCATCCTGCACCTGTTAGCTGAACACCCCGAGGCACTAAGCGGACATCACCTCGCCGCGGAATACCTCGATGAAATAGCATCAGTACATAACTAAAATAATAGAAGGAGAAAAAGTTGTTCAAATCTGTAAAAAAATGGTTCTTGCCCCTTATTCTGATTGCGGTAGTTGCGCTGGTTGCCACAGCCTGCAGTACCGAAATCACCGCCACATCAACAACAACGTCAACCACAACGACAACAACCACCCAAACTTCCACGACCACCAATACCGTCCTCATCGGTTCATTCAAAGTAATCGGCTCCAACACCATCACGCCCTTAAGCTCTTTATGGGCAGAAAACTTCATGAATGCGCATTCCCAGGTCAGTATTGCCGTTAGCGGCCCTGGCTCCGGCGTCGGCATCGCCTCCCTCATTGACGGCACTACGGACATCTGCCAGGCATCGCGTAAGATAAAAGACTCGGAAATTGCCCAGGCTCAAGCCAATGGCGTTCATCCTTATGAAATTCAGGTCGCCACGGATGCGCTTTCCGTTGTCGTCAACCCGGCTAACCCGGTTACAACATTAACCTTCGCGCAGCTTTCGGCGATATACACCAACCAGATAACCAACTGGAACGAAGTCGGCGGCAACGATGCGCCGATAGTCGTCCTTTCCCGCGATAATAACTCCGGCACCTTCGCCTACTTCCTGGAAGAGGTAATCCAGATGGCGGGTATGGCAACCGCAGATAAAACCCTGCAATACGGCGGCGATGTGTTGATGCTCCCCTCCACAGAACAAGGTATTTCACAGGTCGCCAGCAATCCTAACGCTATCTTCTACGCCGGGCTGGGCTACCTGAACGATACAGTAAAAACCCTGGGCATCAAGAAAACCGCGGCTGATACGGCTGTTCAACCCAGCGTGGAAACAGCGCTAAACGGCACCTATCCCATCTCCCGCCCCCTGTTCTACTACACCAATGGTGAACCCACCGGTGTCATCAAGGCTTTCATCGACTACTGCCTCTCTACAGAAGGTCAACAGGTAGTGCTCGAGGCTGGCTTTGTACCACTGAGCTAGACTAAAATATGTAATAGTAATGACAAAAAAAATATATCCCTCCTCCCCTACCGCCGCTGAAGTCCCCAACCGGGGGCTCAGGCGGCGGCTGCGGTTGGGAGAGAGGGTCATCGAAGGCTGGATATTCCTGGCGGGGCTGCTGGCGATAGTCGTCCTGCTGGGGATTATCTTTATATTACTTAAAGAGGGTTTGCCCATCTTCGCCAACACCAAACCCTGGGACTTCCTCTTCGGCACGCACTGGTATCCGCTCGCCGACCCGCCGGTCTTCGGCATAGCGCCGTTCTTCGTTTCCACGCTGATGATTACCCTTATTTCTACGGTCGTGGCCGTGCCCGTTGGCGTGGCTTGCGCCGCTTATCTATCTGAGGTAGCGCCGCCTAAAGTCGCCGAAACAGTAAAGCCGATTATCGAGATACTGGCGGGTATACCATCGGTAATGATGGGGTTTATCGGTTTAGCGCTGCTTTCACCATTCGTGCAGACTCTATTTCACCTGAACACCGGCTTATGCGGATTTACTGCCGCTATCATGCTCTCGCTAATGAGTCTTCCGATAATCGTCAGCGTCTCCGAAGACGCCCTTCACGCTGTGCCTCAGGAATTTAAGGAGGCGTCTTATGCCCTGGGGGCGACGAAATGGGAAACGATATGGCATGTGTGCATCCCGGCGGCGCTTTCCGGTATAGCCGCCGCCATCATGCTGGGGGTAGGCCGGGCTATCGGCGAGACGATGACGGTTCTAATGGTAGCCGGTAATGCCATGGCCATGCCAGCCTCACCTACCGACCCCATGACTACTATGACGGCGGCGATTGCTTCCGGCATTGGTAATGCCGTCCGCGGTGGAGTTCAGTATCAAGCAATCTTCGCCATTGGGCTTATATTATTTATTCTAACCCTCGGGGTAAACATCATCGCCGAAAGGGTTCTGGAACGGCAGAAAAGGAAGTTCGAGAGGTAGCGATAAATGATGACATATAGCTCGCGTAAAATTACCCAGCGCACCGCTTTCACATTTTTAATACTGGCTACGATAATTACGGTAGTACCAGTGCTTTTCATTATTATCTATACCATCGTCCAGGGGGGCGGGGCATTGAGCTGGGACTTTATATCCCAGTTCCCCTCGCAAGCTGGTAAAGCCGGCGGTATTTTACCCGCCATCATCGGCACCTTTTACCTTATGCTCGGTACGCTGGCCTTCGCCCTGCCGATAGGGGTACTGGCGGGGATTTACCTTACGGAATATGCGAGGAATAACTGGCTGACCCGCCTGATAAATTTGGCTATCATCAATCTGGCGGGCGTACCGAGCATCGTCTTCGGGCTTTTCGGATTAAGCGTTTTCGTGCTGGCGTTTCACTTTGGCCTATCACTGCTTGCCGCCAGCTTGACTTTGGCCTGCCAGGCGCTGGCAATGGTTATTACAACATCGAGAGAGGCATTATTAGCCGTTCCCCGAGAGTATAGAGAGGGCAGTCTCGCCATTGGCGTAACCAAGTGGCAGACGGTCAGACATATCGTTTTACCGCAGGCAATGCCGGGCATCATTACCGGGGCGGTTTTAGCGATAAGCCGCGCTGCAGGGGAAACCGCGCCGATATTGATAGTCGGGGCGGCTTTCCTGCTGCCGGCGCTGCCGACATCACCTCTAGACCAGTTTATGGCGTTGCCTTACCATCTTTACACGGTTTCTGCTCATGTCCCCAATATGCCCAAGGAAACGGTTTGGGGCGTAGCGCTGGTACTGCTAATCGTGGTGCTTTCTTTCGATATTCTGGCGGCAGCCATCAGAATTAAAACAAGAATGAGGAAATAGCTATGAGTATTAATCTTAATGTACCTAACATGTCCGCCAAATCCGTAGATAATTGTGTCACCAAGCTTAAAACAGAGGATGTTAATCTCTTTTACGATAGGTTCCAGGCGCTGCGCAAGATAACGCTGGATATACCATCGTGCGCCATTACTGCTATTATCGGGCCGTCGGGCTGCGGTAAGTCCTCGCTACTGCGTCTTTTTAATCGCATGAACGACCTTATCCCCGGGGTAAAGGTGGAGGGAAATGTTGAGTTGGATGGAATTCCTATCTACGATTCGAAAATAGATGTTACGGAACTTAGAAAAAGGGTGGGGATGGTTTTTCAAAAGCCCAATCCCTTCCCGATGTCGATAACAGAAAACGTGGCTTTCGGCCCCAAGCGACACGGCGTAAAGAACCGCGGCGAACTAGATGAAATCGTAGAAAAAAGCCTGAAGCAGGCTGCCCTTTGGGACGAGGTCAAAGATAAATTGGGGCAATCCGGGCTGGCGCTTTCCGGCGGGCAGCAGCAGCGACTCTGCATCGCACGGGTGCTGGCTGTGGAGCCGGAGGTTATTCTAATGGACGAGCCATGCAGCGCCCTCGACCCGATGGCTACACTAAAGATAGAAGAC
>Ga0184636_1000053_pt1 | contig 25820 bp, 20 predicted proteins | sample PLM3_60_b2_FD_133164 | JGI IMG/M metagenome (GOLD analysis project Ga0184636, IMG submission 133164) | Groundwater sediment microbial communities from an aquifer in East River, Colorado, USA - PLM4_90_b2 | ecosystem: Environmental > Terrestrial > Soil > Riparian zone | place: USA: East River... | reverse complement strand
CAATGGCTGGAACACGGCAGCCGATGGCAGCGGTACGCCCTATATAACCGGGAGTACCTTCAATATCACAGTCAACACCACGCTGTATGCCCAGTGGACCATCAATCCCATTACCCTCACATCCATCACCGTTAATCCGCCCAGCGCCACGATACCGGTGGGTGCAACCCAGCCATATACCGCCACAGCACACTATTCGGATGGCAGTTCGCTGGATATAACAACTACCGCTACCTGGACGGTGGGCGGGGGTGGCACTATCGGACTTAATACCGGCCTCTTTACCGGCACTACAGTCGGCGGCCCCTTCCCGGTTACGGCTACCTGGGGCTTAATCAGCGGCACTGCCGAGGTTACGGTGATTGCCCACGGAGAACTCGTATCCATTACCGTCAATCCACCCAGCGCCACGATAAATGTGGGTGCAACCCAGCAATATACCGCGACGGGGCACGACGCATATGGCAACTCGTGGGACATAACAGATATCGTTACCTGGACCGTAAGTGGCGGTGGTAACATTGGAGCCGATACCGGTCTCTTCGACGCCACTACAGTCGGTGACTCCTTCACAGTTACAGCTACCTGGGGTTTGATTACAGGCTCTGTCACCGGCACCGCCTTGGTTAACGTGGTAACTGAGACGACACCTACAACTACGCCAACAACTACAACAACAGAAACGACGACTACTACAACGACAACAGAGACTATACCTACCGAAACAAACACTATCGGTCCTCCGGTTACCGAAACCAATAACTGGTGGTTGTGGACGGTTATCGGCATAGTCGCCCTTATCTTGATACTGTTATTCTTATTGTTCTTCTTCAAATGGCAGAAAGTATTAGTCTTCGTCAAAGAATTACCTCCAACTGCAGCTGGAAAGGTTTCCGACACTATTACCGTTCAGGTTAGATACCAAAACGATAAACCTTATGACGTTAAGAAAGATGAAAAAGTATTCCTGAATACTAAATCAGCCACAGGTAAGTTCGACGTCAGTGCCTCCGGAGCCTTTGACGGTTCGCTTAAAGAAATAACAATTCCGAAAGATAAAAACTCGGCGAGTTTTTATTACAAGGATGGTAAAGGCGGAGAATATAACATAATCGCGAAAAAGAAGAATATGTTACCCTGGAAACGCGGTATCTTGAAAGTAAATATTAAGTAATAAGTTGTTTTAGTTAAGCTTTAACAAAAACACAAAAAAGTGCTTCGCTTCTAGCCAAATACTCGACAAGGTAAAAAGGTTGGAAGCGAAGCACTTTTAGTTTTCTTCTAAAATACTAATACACTAGTTACGAGTAAAAATAAAAACCAGCGAAATGTGAATTCCATTAAAAGGTTGACTATCAGACACTGATGAGAGTAGGATAAGAGCATAATTAGCATTGCCGTCACGAAGAGACTTTTAAATCTTTATTTTAAATAATGCAAACGATTGATAAAAAAGTCGTTTATTTCCCGGATAAAGCAATTAAACAAGGTTTTCCATCCTTGTTTAAAGAAATGGTTCGGGAAATTATCCGCAGCCGATGGTTAATTCAGCAGTTTCTGGTACGTGACTTTAGCGCCACCTATAAACAAACAATACTGGGGATTTTCTGGGCGTTCTTCGTCCCGCTAATTAGCACAGGGACTTTTATTTTCCTCAGCAGCGGCGGCATTCTTGACGTAGGAAGTCTGTCTATCCCCTATCCCATTTACGCTGTGGCGGGAACAGCTTTATGGCAATTCTTCTCGGTAGGTTTGACGTTAAGCGCCAATTCACTGGTTAACAGCGGCTCCATGGTCACCAGAATTAACTTCAACCGGGAATCGCTAGTCATCTCGGCTATCGCCCAGGGGTTCGTCCCTTCTATAGTTCAAATAGTGGTCTTATTTATTCTCTTTGCCTGTTATCAGATTATGCCCCCAATAACCGTACTGCTGGTCCCTCTCGCGATGATTCCTTTAATGCTGCTTACCCTGGGGCTGGGATTGATTCTATCAATAATCAACGGCGTTTTCAGAGACGTAGGGCTGGGCATTTCCACTTTATTGACCTTTTTAATGTTCGCCACACCGATACTATATACCAAACCTACGGGCGGAATTGTGGCTACGATTAGCCAATACAATCCTTTATATTACGTAGTGTCTGTACCCAGAGATTTACTCATCACCGGCAGCGTTAACGAATTAGGGGGATTTCTTTACTCATCGTTGTTCGCGCTCGTGCTTTTTTTGATTTGTTGGATAGCGTTCCATCTTGCCGAGACCAGAATCGCGGAGAGGATTTAAAATGGATGGCAACCTCGCCATAAAGGTTGAACACGTTTCTAAGAAGTACTGCCGCTACATAAGAAGGTCGATGGGCTACGGCATTCAAGACATCGGCTTAAACTTATTAGGAATGACTACAAAATCAGACCGTCTCAGGAAGGATGAGTTCTGGGCGGTTGACGACGTTTCTTTTGAAGTGCACCGCGGCGAAACAATAGGGATAATGGGGCGAAACGGGTCAGGTAAAAGCACCATCCTGAAGATGCTTAACGGTATATTCATGCCTGATAAAGGAAGGATTGAAATATCAGGCAGAGTCGGTGCGCTAATTGAGATTGGCGCCGGTTTCCACCCGATGCTTACGGGGAAAGCAAACATCTATATCAATGGCGCCATTTTGGGCATGAGTAAGCAAGAGATAAACAGGAAATTTAATGATATCGTTGAGTTTGCCGGCATTGGGAACTTTATAGACACGCCGGTTAAGAATTATAGTTCGGGCATGTATGTCAGGCTGGGTTTTGCGGTAGCGGTGCACAGTGAGCCGGATATTTTGCTGGTGGACGAGGTATTATCGGTGGGCGACCGGGAATTCCAGGCTAAATGTTATAGAAAAATGCATGAGCTGAAGAAAAAAAATGACGTTTCTATCGTTCTGATTTCTCATAACGAGTATACGATGAGGGAATTCACCGAAAGATGCATCGTCATGAATCAAGGTAAGGTTATCTACAGTAACGCCAGTGAGGACGCGATATCGTTTTACATTAATAAAACAATCAGAGAAAGAGAAGCGGCTGCCCAGACCGATAAATATATTTCAAAGAAAGATATAATCAGAGACGTTACTTTCAGCGACCGCACCGGAAAGAAGACCGACAAAATACCAACAGGCGGAAAGCTGGTTATCGATTTCTATTATGAATCTGAAAGGAAGATAAAAAAACCCATATTCGGCATAACTTTCTACAACTCTTCAGGGTTATTTGCAGGTTTTTATAATTCATACGAGAATGTTGTGTTACCAGATATCCAGGGCAAGGGGAGGGTAAGAGTCAGTATTGACCCCTTTGATTTTCCAGTAGATACTTATAGCGCAGGAGTAGGTATTTCTGAAGAAGAGGAATCAAATACCCTTGAGTGGGGAGCAGTAGCTCAACAGCTGATTATCGAAAGACCCAATAATACCAGAGGGCTATTAAAACTAAAACAAACCTGGGAAGTTATTCCAAAATGAAGATTGACTGGTTAATAAATCTTCTACTAAAGAACCTGCATAAAAAAACCACTCACTCGCATACCAAAGCAACAACTGCGTTAAATAGTAAAGAATGGCACAAATTATTAGCCACGGGGAAATCAGTTCGAGCTTTAGTAGAGAAAATAAAAGATAACCGGTTACCGGAGTGGAGTAAACCACTTCTACAACATTCATCAGCGGCAGATTCAACGTTAGAATTAGGCAGCGGTACCGGAGAAATATCGGCAATCCTCGCCATCTATGGCAGGAAAGCCCATCTTCTCGATTTTTCCGAAGAGAGTATAGAATTCACCAAACAACTATTCAAGGAATTAAAAATTTCGGGGTATTTTTATGTCCAAGATGTTTTAGAAGGAATACCAATGAAACCAAACTCAATCGATTGGGTTTGGAGCAGCGGACTACTGGAGCACTTCTCTGATGAGGAGCTATCGCACATAATGGCTGAATCTTATCGAGTTTGTAAAAAAGGGGTTATGAGTCTGGTACCAAATGCAAACTCGCTTTTTTATAGAATTAGTAAATTTAGAATGGAACAAGAAGGCACCTGGCCTTACGGCAGGGAAATACCTAAGTTCACGATGCGAGATTTTTTTAAAGACACCGGCTTAAAAAATATCGTTGAGTATTCTATTGGAATCGACGATTCCATCTGGCTTTGGGGTTCAGACAAGAAGGAAATAATGGGTTTCTTTGATAGTCTCTCTATTGAGGAGCTACAAAAACTAAATCAGGGCTATTTACTGTTTACCTATGGTGAAAAATAAAACGGGATTGCTTGATAACAGTGAATAAATCTACGAACAAGATTAGTATCGTCCTTCCCACATATAATGGCAGCCGGTATTTACGGCAATCGATTGATAGCTGTTTGAAGCAGACCTATAAAAACATTGAACTCATTATCGTTGATGACGGCTCCACCGACGAAACTCACGAAATTGTCCATTCCTATAAAGATAAAAGGATAAAGTATATCAAGCACGAGAAAAATAGAGGACTCCCTATTACACTTAATACGGGCTTTGCACATGCCACAGGCGAATATTTAACCTGGACCTCGGACGATAATATATATACCGAAAACGCCATAGAAAAGATGCTTGCTTTCCTGAAAGATAAAAAACTTGATTTTGTAAATTGCGATTATTACTCGTTTGAAAACGACGACCTTGAAAATCGGCGTATTATAAAACTTCCTGATAAATTCATTAGAGCAGGGTTATGTTTTTTATATACAAGAAAGGTTAAGGATGTTGTAGGCGACTATAACCCCGAATTCTTCCTGGCTGAAGATTATGACTACTTCGTAAGGGTGTTCTTTAAGTTTCCTATGGGCCATCTTAATGAACCGCTTCTTTATGTTAGAGTACACGCGGCATCGTTATCTAGCACGAGGTATTACGATGTAATGATAATTGTTGCTCTGGTTAGATTAACACACGCCCTACGCGATGTCGACCACGCTGTTAATGATTTAGTTATCGGATTTGCTGGTAAATATTGGAGATACCAAAGGTTAAATAAGATAGTAACCGATATTATATATTACAGAAAAAATAACATAGCGCTATGGACTTTTAAAAAATTAGTGGCAGGCTTATATTTGGTATATTATATCCCTACTAAATTTATAACTGGTATCCTTCTCTCCCGAAGACTCAAGAAAGTGCTGAAGGATTTTATGGCAAAAAATCTAAGTCTTGCGGAGACAAAACTCGCTCTACGAAATATCTTAATGGGTAGTGGAACAAAATAATAAATGAAGAACAAAGGGCGAACCAAACACAAAGTCGAGATTAATATTGCTGTGTGTATCCTGTTTTTTGAGAGATTGGAGCAAACCTTAGCATGTATCCAGAGTTGTTTATCATCTGGCGTGAATATTTATGTTCTCAATAATGGTTCCTCCAAATTAAGCCGTCATGCACTGGGAGAGTTCTGTAGTCGCCATAAGCAGATAAAGATATTTGACTCAAATGTTAATCTGGGTCCTGGTGTTGGGAAAAACTATCTAGTGACTCACACAACCGAAGAGTGGTTACTCTTTTTAGATAACGATATCGTCGTTCGGACTAACGAATGGGTAGATAAACTAGCGCGCCATATACATTCACATAAAGAAATCGAAGTGTTTATTCCCAAGTTATTCAGCATTCATGATATGAGGTATACCTCATTTCGCTCAATTAGAATAGTTGGATTAAAAGCAATACATGACCTAAAAATTACTAAAAATTTAACCAACACTTTTCCCGGAGGAGCATCATTTATCAATCGTCGACTGTTTGACAGATTGGGTTTATATGACAACCGAATGTTTGTTGGATTTGAGGATTTCGAAATGTGTATACGGGCAATCCTCTTGAAGAATCCCGTAAAAGGCAGGCTAATCCATAATATTAAGCTGGCACACAACCATACTTATACCAGAAAGAAGGAAGATAGAGCTGCGGTTTTAGCAAGATACGACATCGGTTCTCTTGAATCTTCTTTCAATCTAATGACTGAGAAACACAATGTCATCCTCGAGAGTAACTGGCAGAAGTGGGTTATTAGCCAAGTCGAAATAATCCTAAAAGACAATAATTTTACCCTTAAAAAGAACTCGCGAAAATGGTTAGCAAATTGGATTAAAAACGTATTAAAACGAAGCTTTGAATTGGCACTTACATGTGCCTCTGCCATTCTTCCTCACTGGATTAAAAGGAAAGTAAAGAAGGTATTCCATATATAGGCACCATTTTATATCTGATACCCTACTTTTGCCCCGGCGGCAATGGCGTCCACCATCAGGTCGGGCTCGGGTTTAACGCAGCTGCCTACAGTATAGACCTCGGCAACTTTACCCTTCAATTTATCAGCCATATCCAGGTTCTGCTTAATAAAGAGTGAAGGCATTATGGTATCCGCTTCGATAGTAATCTTCTTGCCTTCTTTAGTAGTGATGACCAGGCCTTTTTCGTTAACCTCTTCATACTTAACCCCGCCGTAGAGTTTGACGCCCTTTTGCTCGAACCAGGGGAAGAGGCGCATCTGGTCGTCTACAGTCATACCTTCGGCAAATTTCTCTCCGGTGTGGCAGATGGTAACCTGGCGACCGCGTTTAACGAGCCACTCGCCGATTTCACAGCCGTGGTGTTCGCCGCCCATGATAACAACCCTTTTACCGATGGGGAGCCAGAATTTGCTGCCAAAACCAGCCAGTTTTGGGCCAACCATGATTAATAGTTTATCCAGTGTGGTCAGGTCTAAAACGTTAGAACGCCTGATGCCAGGAACATCCGGGAAGACGACGGTGCCGCCCAGCCCCAAAACCACCGCATCCGGTTTCTCCTTGGTAATCAATTCCGGGGTGACAGTTTTGCCCAGCTTGACGACAACGCCGGCTTTTTTCATCTGGCGTTTCAAGTAAGCCATAAGGTTAAGCAGACAATCGGTTTCCAGGTCTTTGATGAGGGCGGCTATCGGCACCAGTCCGCCGAGTTTAGAGTTCTTTTCATAAAGGGTTACTTGATGGCCGCGCTGGGCAGCGATAATCGCCGCCTGCATACCGGCAAGCCCCCCACCCACCACCATTACATTCTTCTTTTTAGCGGCGGGTTTAATAACATATTCGCGCTCGTGGCCCAAAATGGGATTAACACGGCATTCGATTGTCTGGTTGCGATTGCGCACATCCATGCAGTGCAAACAGCCGGAGCAGGGAATGATATCCTTCAGATTTCCAGCGATAACTTTATTGGGCAGGTCATGGTCAGCCAACAAACGCCTGACCATGGGGACAAAGTCCATCTTGCCTTCCCGCAGGAACTTCTCGCCCATTTGGGGGTTAAGCCGGCCGGAGGCAAAAACCGGCACCTTAACGACCTTTTTCACTGCCGCTGTCAGCGGCCAGATAGCGCCGTGCCCCTTCTGACTCCAGTCCAGGTCGCCACAGGTGGTACGCAGCCACTTAGGCTCCTCGGGATAAAGCAATCTGTCGGGCTGCAACAGACCTTCACGATGACCGTAGATATGCGCCCGGCACTGTATAGCGTCGGCGCCAGCCTGCTCTAATATTTTAGCTAATTGGACGCCTTCTGCCATCGTTGTTGCTAAAGGATGATTATATTCCCGTATATTTATCAAAATGGTAACCGTGAAGTTTGGGCCGCAGCGCCGCTTGGTTTCTTTAATAATTTCCGCCATAAAGCGGGCGCGATTTTCCAGGCTTTGCGGGCCGTATTCGTCTTCACGCCTATTCCAGATGCGGGAGAGGAAGGTATTAATCTGATGGCAAGTGCCGCCGTTAATTTCACAGCCGTCAAAACCGGCTTTGTAAGCGCGTTCGGCAGCGCTGGCCCAGATGTTGACCATTTCCCTGACTTCTTCATGAGTCATCGCTCTGGGCACGGCAAAATCGGGACCCGGCAGTTCTTCCTGGGTTAAAGCCGAGGCGGCTTTGGTATCACGCTTTGGTAATAGACCCGTGGGGTTCCACGGCCCGGCGTGCTGGAACTGAATCATTATCGGGCAGCCCTGCGCGTGGACGGCTTCAGCCAGCTTGGCATAACTGGGTATATACTTATCGTCACTCAAGCGGAATTGCGCGTCCCCGTGCTGGCAAGCCAGAGGAAACTCGACACCGCAGGATTCGACAACCAATAAACCGATGCCGCCTTTGGCCAGGGCTTCATAATAGGCGATGGCTCTATCGCCCACAAAACCGTCGCGCTCGATAAACGACGACCCGTTAGCCGTCTTGATGAAACGGTTTTTCGTTTTTATATTGCCGATTTGCCCCGGCTCGAGTAATCTGGCGAATTTTCCACTCACGTTAGTCCCTCCGGTATTTTTTGCTGATGAAGACATGTTTGAGAAATAAGTAGTTACTTACTGGGCTAAAGGCGCACCGAGATACGTGTCTACCTGTTTTGTAGCCGACTTTAAAAATTCGACAGTTGTATCCAGATAAGGCATTTCATCGGCCGCCGGCGTCAATTCTTTTATCTCGATGATACCGCCGGCACCTAACACCAGCGGCACCCCCATGCTGATATTATGCTGTCCATATTCTCCATCGAGCACTGCCGAGCTAGGGATGATTTGATGTGAATTATTGATAATTGCTTTGACAATATCCCTGATACCGATAGCAGAAGTGATACCGGCAGTACGTCCGGTTTTCAGCTCTTCAAAACGATGCAGGACATCCCCTATCTGGGTACGTATTTTTTGTTTGGCATTATTATCAATATGAATTGAATTACCTTTTACCAGGATAGTGCTGAAAAAAGGCACCTGGGTTTCACCATGTTCACCGATTATGAAACCTTCAACGTCGGTAAATTCAAGACCAAAGGTTTGCGCGATTATCTGGCGGAAACGCAGCGTATCGTTAGAGGAATAACCGATGATTTTGGAGCGGTCGAAGCCTGTCTGGCGATACATTAGGTAGTTAAGAGGATCGACGGGATTGGTGGCGGTAATGACGATAGCGGAAGGCGCATGTGTTTTAATGTTTTCCGCAACTTCGCGGATAATCGGCATATTTTTGGGAAGCATCTCCATACGGGAAGAGATAAACCCCTGGGGAGCGCCGGCGGCAGCGATAATAATGTGCGAACCCTTCATATCACTGATTTCTCCGGCACGAACATTCACTTCCTCTTCTGCGGCGGCAGTACCCACATCCATAGCCAGTTGTGTAACAACATTGGGTTTTGGCGGGTCGATTAGGACGATTTCATTAGCCAGCCCCTGTAAAGCCAGGATTAGAGCCACGTTAGAACCCACATATCCAGCCGCCCCGATAATACTAATTTTCATTAGTTTTCCCCTTCACCAGTCCCTAATTCATTATTGTCACATGCAAAGCTAAATTACAATACATAAAATACCTACTTTATTGGTATTTGTCTTCAACTGACTTCACAATCTATACTAGGGAGAGTGGATTCGGTAAGGAAGGCTCGATGGAAGGGCTGCTGGGTTACACGCAGTTGAAGATGGTCTGTTTAGGTTATTTATAAAAATGTTTTTGGAAAGGAAGAAAGATGGATTTTAAGGACAAGAAGGCTGTAGTTACCGGTTCTTCCGGCGGCATTGGCGCAGCGGTAGCCGTCGCACTGGCTAAAGAAGGGGCGGATGTTGTCCTGGCTTCACGCAATATGGCTAATATGCAGAAAGTCAAAAAACAAATTGAAGCCCTCGGCCGCAAAGCGGTAGCCATTGAATGTGACGTATCTAAAGACGATAGCGTCGCCGCGATGAAGGATAGGGCGCTTAATTTCTTTGGCGATATTGATATTTTAATCAATAACGCCGCCGTCGGTGTGAGGGGACTGCTGGAAGACATCAGCCTGAATGATTGGCATTATATCCTCAATACAAACCTCATGGGCTATATCCGCAATGTTAATGCTTTTTTGTCTCATTTCATGGAAAGGGGCAGCGGCTATATCGTTAACGTTTCCTCCATCCAGGGAATCGGCTATGTACCAGATCCGCTGAACGTTGCCTACATCACCACTAAAGCCGGCATCATTGGTTTTACCACAGTCATTCACGGCTACCTTAGGCAAAAAGGCATTAAAGTATCCTGTCTTATCCCGGGCGCTGTTAAGACAGAAATCGCCAGCAACTCCCGATACGTCGGCTCACCAGAGCGTGTAAAAGAAATGTTGGACCAAGCTAAGGAAATGTATAAAATCCCGATATTTCTGACATCGGAACAGGAAGCTGAAGGGCTAATCGAAGGGATGAGAAAAGAAGAATTCCTTATTTTCGTCCCGGCTAATATGGGACAGATGATGAAGATGCAAGGATTAGACATGGCGGCGTATAATGCTTATATAGCTAACCCTCCGCCCATGAGAATGGGACCTCCCCCAAAGCAACAATAGTTCAATCTCTTTGGGGTAATATGAGGGAGAGTTGATGCTATAATAGTGACAAAGTTAAATTAAGTGAGGAGAATCGCCATGGGTCAGTACGATAAAAACATCTGCACAACACTGCAAAAACGGGATATGCTGCCGGGACCAAATGTTGCGGAGGTTGATAAACTCCACGCCGCGGGCAAACGCATCGCTATGGAGCACACGCTCTGGCTGGACAGCGACGTTATCCCGGGTTCTTACTACGGCGAGGCGACCTGGATATGGCCCTCTACCTACAAGGGCATAATAACCCGCGAAGAACAGATGAAGCTACCCACCAACGATAAACCGATGTTCCCTCATGCGCATAATTTCCCTGAGCTACTCTCCTGGTGGGGAACCGACCCGGAACACCCGGAAAACTTCAACTCAATGGGGATGATTATGGGGGATGAACTAATTCCGCTGAACAGCAGCTGGGTGGCGTATATCCCTAACGGAATGCGGCATATGCCCACGATGGGCAAGGGTGGTAAAGCCGCCAACGCGCCGGTATGCCACTGGGTTTCCGGCCCTGGCTATTATACCCGCGAACATGAAGCTGAAGAAGACATCCATGACATGAAGACATTCGAGATGCCCAAGGAAAAACCAATTGATGAATTGAAAAACGCCAAATATATCGTCTATGGCACCAAACCGGGACAAGCGCGGAGATATTACATGCTCCCCTACGACCCGAAATACGTTAAGCCCATGGCGCTGGTTGACGATGTGGTTGTACCGGGGTGCGAATTCGGCTGCGAGACGCTATGGCTGCTGCCCGGGGACAAAAGCAAAGCCGGCTACCAGATGATGAAGGAACACACTGCATCGCACGGCACATCTATCGTCTTCCAGGCAATGAACTATGACGACATCACCGACCTTTGCGCAGAGGTGGAGCTATGGATAGGCGGCGAAAAACACATCATCAATAAAACCTTCGGGGCTTATATACCGCCGGATGTTAAAGCCGGTCCGATGATTATCCGCAATATTCAGAAACAGATATTCTTTATGATTTCTTATCCAGTTGGGCTGGGCGTCACGAAATGGCGCGGAGGAAAATAGCGATAAAAAATGGAACAAGGGAGGCTAAATCCTTTAAGCCGTTTTTCCATCGTTTTTGCAGGATTGGGAGTCAATTCCGTCTTGACGATTTGCACATTTTGTATATTTAGTGATATAATATATATATAGTTCCAGTTTAGGTTAATACAAGCTTCATAGAGTCTCATCAGATTGATATCAAGTATTGGATGACCTTAGCTCTAACTAAATATTAAGAGAGGAGGCCATCCAATGAGTTTCGAAGACAAAACACTCACCTGTTCCGACTGCAACAATACCTTTACCTTTACCGCAGAGGAACAGCAGCAGTTCCAATCGAGAGGCTACACTAACGAGCCTAAGCGTTGCCCCGAATGCCGTCAGACAAGGAAAGCAGAACGCTTTAGCAGCGGCGGCGGCAATAGCTTCGGAAATAGCGGCTACCAGGGTCGCGGATACAGTTCCGCACCTCGCCAAATGTTTCCGGCAGTATGCTCTGATTGCGGCAAGGAAACTTCAGTACCGTTCGAGCCCCGACAGGGCAGACCGGTATATTGCAGCGACTGCTACCGTAAAGTAAGAGACAACAAGTATTAACCTACGCCATTAACATGGGCTGGGGATATCTCCAGCCCATGTTTATTCCTATCCAATCAACGTTCATCGCGGAGGAATCGTCTATGATAGTAAAAACGCCCATGAAAAAAGTTATATTCGATGAACATGACGAGGACTTTATAAAACAGCTGGCTAAAGACATCGGCTGCCATTACTGTAAAGCCAACGAGCGTACTTATAGTCTGAACAAATTTAAATCTGCCGTTCATGGCGAAATGGGTGTTTTCGGCTGGGTTCATAAAGAAGAGGATGATTATTTCTGGGTAGCAACGCGAAAAATCTGGGTAGAAGCAGCCAAGGCTAAGGCATTAGCCGGAAGAAAGAAGAAGACAGTTAGCTGTTTTACCAGAGATACCCAACATGCCGATGACAGCGTGAGTTATGACACCAAAAACGACTACCTAAAGACTGTCAGCTCTCTAAAATTGATTAATAAGATGCGTTAGCGCCACTAAGGACTATTATTCCTTACCCCTTCCCCACTACTGGTTCCCTGCTTTCGCCGGGATAGTTTTCTATTTTTCAAAAGTAATTATATTACGTAGCGCTTCGCCTTTTTGCAGAGAGGCGACAGCCTCGTTAATGCGTTCCAGCGGATAGTAGCCGCTGATAAGCTCATCCAGTTTAAGCTTGCCCGCCTGATAAAGCGACACGAGGAACGGAATATCAATGCTGGAGCGTATCGAGCCGCCACCCGCACCGGTAAGGATTTTCTCGGTGAAGACGAACTCTAGAGGAGTAAATTCTTTCAAGTCGCCGCCAGCCAGCCCGATAACAACCGTCATGCCCATGACACCGCACATGGAAAAGCCCGTGCGTATCGCTTCGACCTTCCCCACCGTCACGAACACATAGTCCGCCCCTCTACCGTTAGTCATATCCTGCACGGCTTTAACAGGGTCTTTTTCTTTTTTCAGGTTGACGACATGTGTTGCGCCGAACTTACGCGCCGTCTCAAGTTTGCTATCCAGTATGTCAACGGCGATAACAGGGTAAGCGCCGGAGAAAGCTGCTCCCTGGATAGAGTTAAGCCCTACGCCACCCGTCCCTACCACTACAACACTGCTCATGGCAGGCACTTTAGCGCGATTGACAACTGCCCCAAAGCCGGACGTCACGCCACAGGCGAGCAGACAGGCTTTATCCAGCGGCATATCCTTCGGGATGCCAGTAACCAATTCCTGCGGCACGGTGGTATATTCGACAAAGCCGCCGACAGGTCCAGCCATCAGCGCCAGGGGCTGTCCTTTAGCGTTCTTGTGCTTGGGTCGGGAAAAAGCGCCTCTCTCCACGCAGTAATGGGGCTTGCCGATTTTGCAGTAATAACACTGCCCACAGCCAGAGGTTACAGTGCCGATAACCACGGTATCGCCTTTTTTTACCTTGGTTACACCCTCGCCGACCTCGTCAATATAGCCGGCAGTTTCGTGACCAGCCAGTCCAGGCAATGGAGAGGGGATTTCTCCAGAGAAAAAGTGGAGGTCGCTATGGCAGACCGCCGTAAACGCCACCTTGACCTTTACTTCCCCTTTACCAGGCGATTCGACCGTAACTCCATCTTCAATAACTAAAGGCTTGTTGACTTCGTACAAAATAGCCGCTTTCATCAAAATACCCCTTCTTAACGATATTATGTCTACTTAAACATGATAACATTGCGCAGACCCTCGCCCTTTTCGGTGAGTGCCATGGCTTCGTTGATTTTGTCGAGGGGAAAGCGCCCGGTAATGAGCTCATCCAGCTTTAGTTTACCGGTCTGATACAGATTAATCAGGTCGGGAATGTCTATTTTTAGATTGGTAGCTCCCATGAAGCTGCCGATGAGGTTTTTCTCGGTGGTAATCATATCCAGCGGAGTGAGACTCACCTGGTCTTTATAGTTGGGCAATCCTATCATAACCGTCGTGCCGCGTAAACCGGTGAAGGACATGCCCTGCTTAATGGCAGCGACACTACCGACGGTAACGAAGACAAAATCCGTCCCCCTGCCGTCGGTCAGCTTAAGGATTTCGTCCACCGCTTTTTCGTTTTTAGCGTTTACCATATGGGTTGCGCCAAAGTCCTTCGCCATTTTAAGCTTGGATTCCAGCACATCCACCGCAATAATCGGGTAAGCCCCTACGTAAGCGGCGCCCTGGATGGCATTGATGCCCACGCCACCCGCGCCCATCACCACAACGCTCTGGAAGGGACGCACCTTAGCGCGGTTGACTACCCCGCCGAAGCCGGTAATCACACCGCAGGCGAGCAGAGCCGCCCTATCCAGCGGCATGTCTTTGGGCACTTTTACAATCTGTGATTCGTCCACAACAACATACTCCGCAAAGCCGCCGATGTTGCCTTTAAGTTCCAGAGACTGCCCTTTTTTATTGCGCACGCGGGGGTCGGCGGGGGCGTCAAAGCGGTGCAGGCAGAGGTGCGGTGTGCCGGTGACGCAGTAGTAGCATTTGCCGCAAGACGCCAGCAGTGAAACCACTACGGGGTCGCCGACTTTAATGTAGGTAACGCCGTCACCGAGTTTTTCAATATAACCGGCGACTTCATGTCCCCCGATAAAAGGTAATCCGCCGGGCATCTCGCCCTTCATATCATGGATATCGCTATGGCAAATCGCCGTGGCCGCTACGCGTATCTTTACCTCTCCCTTGCCCGGTTCACGCAGGGTGACATCCTCGATTACCATTGGTTTACTGAATTCGTAACATATGGCAGCCTTCATAGTGTCCTCCTTGAAATATAGAGTTCAGATATAAGCTCTGGTAAGAGGCTATAACATCGGGCGTAGTTAAGTCAACTTTAAAGCGGTCAAGTCCAATGTTCTAGAGATTTGCCATAATATGTTATAATCATCCAGTGAGGTTACTAAAATGAGAACACGCCCAAAGTGCCCTAAATGCGGCCAAGATATTGTTGGCAAGGCATGCCGCTGGTGCGGGGAGCCTTTAATTGATACCCGTTTAACCGCCTTAAGAGAAAGTGGTAAAAAGGAAGAATCGCCACAGGCTACCGAGGCTATAGCCACCCCGCCATCCACGACTGCAGACCCGGTAATTGAAGCTGAAACCGAAGCTTTAGCGACCTCCCCGGAAGCAACACTAAGCGAGCTCAGCCAAGCAGCTGATCAGATTATGGAACAGGTAAAACAAGAATCTATAGATTTAGCCGCAAGGATTCAAAGAGAAGCCGAAGAGAGAGCCGGCAAACTGATTGCCGAGGCGACGGAAACAGCCGGGCAAATTATACGCGAGGCAGAAGAGCAATCCAGCCAGCTACAGGACAAGACCAACCTCGAAACGCTGTCAGAATCCTTAGTATCGGAAGCCAACCAGAAGGCAGACCAAATCATCAACGTGGCAGAGAGCACCGCCAGAGAACTAATGAGCCAGGAAAGTATTGTCGTTACTGCACAGGCAGAAGCAGATAAATTCGCCGCCGAGGCGCGCGAGAAAGCCGCAGAAATAGTCAGTAAAGCGGAACATGAAGCCGAAGAAATTAAGACAAACAGCATTAACGCCGCCCGGGAATTAACCGGCAAAGCCAAGGTAAAAGCTGAAAAAATCGTTACCGAAGCGGAGGCGGAGGCCAAAAAGCTGATATCCAAAGAAAGCGTACTGGCAAACGCTAAAGCCGAGGCCAGTCAAATAATGGCCGACGCCAAGAAAAGGTCTACACAAATTGTCGGTGAGGCAGAAAAAGCCGTAACTCAATTATCAACTAAGGTAAAAGGTCAGGTGGAAAAAGAAGCCGCCGCATTCGTCGTCAAGGCAGAAAAGACGGTAGCTGAAAATACGGCCAAGGCAAAAATAAAAGTCCAGGAAGATTCTTCTAAACTAATTACCGCGGCACGGGAAAAAGCCGAGAAAATCATCCGTAAGGCAACGGAAACCGCCAAGGATGCCCTGGATAACGTGAATGCCAAAAACAAACTCGGCGTGAAACCTGCACCTAAACATGAGAAAAGCGCCAAAGCCACAGAGACCTCAAAACGCACCCCAGATAAAGCGAAAACCAAAAATACACCCAAGTAAAATAGGCATATTTATTAGTACCCTGTTCTCCTTACCGCTTCATTCCCGGTTATTTTGTGACAACTTTGCGGCGTGACTTTCGTTATAATCAGTGCAAATGGCAAGTTTCTAATACATCCCTAGACTTTCGATATATAGACAATTATGAAAAATTTGACATATAATTAATACAGATGTTCACTTTTTTTGGCCGCTTCGCTCAAAAATATAAGTGGTATATCCTGGCATTCTGGCTGGCGTTTACCGTCTTTATGGTAATCCAGGCACCATTGCTATCGGAGGTCGGCGTCACCGACCAGAGTCAGTTCCTCCCCTCGCAAACCGAGTCCGTTTACGCCCGTAATCTGGTAAGCGAAAAATTCGGTAACGCAGCATCATCTTCCAGCGCCATCATCGTTATTTATAATCCCACCGGACTTACCGCCCAGGATATGAATAATACCAAGGCGCTGCATGACTGGTTAATTTCAGAAAACGGCCCGGAAAAAGTCAGTTATGTTGCATCCATATTTGAAAGCGAATCGCTACGCTCATCGCTGGTCAGTGGAGATAACACGACGATGATGATGAGCGTCGGTTTTTCCACCCCCGTGCTGGATGCTCTTAAACCGGACATCCAGCAAATACGAGAACAATTCACTCAATACCCGGGGACGCATTTTTACTTTACAGGAAGCGTCGGCTTCCTGCACGACCTGTTTGAGTCGGTACAGCGCACCATAGATAAGACAACCTGGGTAACGATTATTCTGGTGGTAGCTCTGCTGCTCATCATCTATCGCTCGCCGATTGCGGCGCTGGTGCCATTAATGGGTATCGGCATGAGCTTCTTAATCACACGCGGCGTCATCGGCTTTATCGCCCAAGCAGGCATCAGCTTCTCCACGGTAACCGACGCCTATCTGGTGGTAACAATATTCGGCGTCGGCACGGATTATTGTCTCTTCATCATTTCCCGTTTCCGAGAGGAGATGAAGCAGCCAGATCATAAACAGGGAATCCTAACCACGATGAAACGCATCAGCCCGGTTATTTTAGCCAGCGCCGTTACCGTGGCTATTGCCTTCCTCTGTCTAAGCGTTTCGCGTTTTGAGATGACCAGGACCAGCGGTCTGGCACTGGCTATCGGTATCGGCGTTACATTACTTATCGGGTTGACATTAGTGCCGGCATTGATGTCAATTTTCGGACGCAAACTATTCTGGCCTTCCAAAACTTTGGCTGTGGTTAAAAAAGAACCCCAACCCAATAAAAAGGGATGGCGATGGTTCAGTTGGGACAAAATCGGCGAATTGATATCGCGCCATCCGCTATGGGTAGCGATACCGATAATTATTATACTGTTAGTTCCTTATATAGCTATACCCAGGCTGACCCTATCCGCCAATGTATTGACCCAGCTTTCCTCCGACGAAGAATCATCGCAGGGTTTAAACATCATGCGCGAACACTTTTCCATGGGCGAACTCTCACCGCTTTATTTGTTAATCCAGGCGAAGGAAGGCAGTATGTTTACGCCTGAATCGCTGGAAGATATTAACGAAATAACACAATCGCTATCCGGTTCCTCTGATATCAGCAGAGTGGATTATCCCACCATCACGGCCAATCAGCTCATCGGCACCAGCAGCCAGATAAAGAGCCTAGGCGATGCGGTTCTGACGCCCAGTTTTAACCCTAATATGATTGCCACGCTGGAACCGATTTCCAGTCAGTTGCAGCAAATGGCAATCAGCTATTCCGGTGTCGTCAGCAGTCAGAATTTTAGCATAGCGATTGCCGACCTTACACAGATATCCACCCTGGGCGCTCAGCTCGGTACAGCATCGCCGGCAGAATTACCGGCTTTACTCTACCAGCTGCAAACCCAGATTTACGACCTTAGCAATAAATTAACCGGCCTGGGCAATGAGTTCGCTTTTAACGGCAGCGGACAATTCACCAACTGGCTGAAAGCGACCTATTTCTCCATCGACTACACCGTCACCAGGATATATCTCGTACAGAGCATCGACCCCTACTCTAACGAAGCTACGGAAGCCGTACCCAGAATTCGGGAGGCGGTGGCTACCGCGGTGACCAACGCCGGTATGGAAAACGTTCAGACTTATGTCGGCGGCGATACTGCCCTTTACGCCGACATGCTGACCACCAGTGATAACGACCTGATGATTGTAATCGTCGTCACCTCCATCGGCATTATGGCGGTCATTTTCCTCCTGCTGCGCAGCCTGCTGGCTTCAATCTACATGGTGATTACGGTGCTCCTGAACTACGGCGCCACACTGGGTATTACAGCGTGGATTTTCCAGGATTTACTCCATTACAACAACCTCATCAATATGCTTCCCGTCTTCCTCTTTGTGATACTGGCGGCGGTGGGGGCGGACTATAACATCTTCCTGGTATCGCGTATTCGTGAGGAGACCGAAACCCACTCAATCAAAGAGGCGGTGCACCGGGCCGTGGCTAACACCGGCAATGTCATCACTTCATGCGGCATTATTCTGGCTGGCACTTTTGCTACGCTGGCGAGTTCATCCTTCCCAATGGTGATGGAAATCGGCGTGGCTATTGCCATCGGCGTGATAATCGACACCTTTGTAGTGCGGGCGCTGCTGGTGCCTTCGCTAGCGGTATTATGTGGGCGCTGGGGCTGGTGGCCATCTAAGCTGTTCAAGACCCTCAAAAAAGGCTAACGCTTTTATTTAGCACTGTTATTTCTTCCGGAAGGTGAATTTACCTTTCGGCTTTGCTGCCTCTTCGCCATTATTCCCGCGTCCCGTTAAGAGCTGCCAGTTAGAAATATCGGACACGTTGCGAACTTCTTTAACCTGACGTAAGAAGATAAGCGCCACGACACCGCGCAGTACGCCGGAAATCACGAAAAGAGTACGCAGCGGGTAGCCCAGCAGCGGCGGCAGGTAGGGGGCAATGACGCCGCCCAACGTCGCACCGATACAGCAGGCAAGCCCATCTATGGCCCCGAAGACTGCTAACTGCTTGGTCCTTTCCTGCGGCGTAGAGGAATCATAGGCGAAATTCACACCGGAAAGGCTTAAGCCCGACCAGGCAAATCCGCTGATAATATTGGCTAAAATCAGGTAAACAATATTATCGCTAAAGACCCAGAATATCGGCACCAGCCAGATAAGAGCAGTGGCGATACGCACTACCTTAAGATTACCCCATTTATCGGCGCGGCGTCCCCAGAACGGTAAAAATACCAACACGGATAACTGGCTGGCCGAGCTGATGATACAGTAATAAAGGTAGTTAAAGTGTAAATCCCGGAACATGAAAACTGTAAAAAACGGGCCCGATATCATCGTGCAAAAGTCTATTAATGAGAAAAACAGCATGAACTTGCCGAGGTTCGAAGAGCCAATGTTTTTGATAATCTCTATCAGGCTGCGGCCCTGTTCTTTGCTTACCGGCGGCTGCGGCTCGTATTGCCGCGAGATAAAAGCGCCCGAAAGCAAACGGAATACCGTCGCCGACCCGAAAAGTATGGCATAACCGATAAAAATATTACTGGTGAAAAGCAGCAATATACCCGCCGCGGCATAGGAAAATACCTGGGTTATAAAACCGGATACCTGTCCCCGGAAGCCAAAATACCTGCCCCGTAATCTCTCCGGCACAAGGTCCGCCATCATGCTGCCCCAGGCCGGGTTAGATATTGCCCCCAGGACGACACTAACAGTCACAAAGCCTATAAGCCACCACACTGCCGAGACGTGGAAAATATAGGGCACCAGCAGGATAGGGATAAACATCAGGGCATGCATGAATACCACCGGCAAGATAAAGCCTTTCCGGCTGCCAGCCCTGGCCGATAGATACGGCGCCGACAGTTGGGAAAAAGCCATTGCCAGGCTGGGGATGCTGGAAAGTAAGCCTATTTGAGTGGTAGTAGCATTCAGCTCAAGAGCCAGCGGGGAGATATAGTTCTGGGTAAGCCCGAGCATGACGGAATAGGAGGCCGCGTCCATGACGCTATATCTTAAGCTATTTCTAACTTTATTTGTTTCGTGTTGAGTGCTCAATTGCACCTTTCATCTGAATAAAATAAAAAAGCCTTAGGCGACCGGCACTAAGGCATAAAAACGCAAAAGTAAAAAACAATCGCCCCTTGTCTTGCCTTATACCGCCTTCCCCCTGATTATTTTTTTAATGCGCATCGCTTTTCTCCGATACCAAGTAATATACCTGCAACAAATACATATCATACATTAAATAAAACGAAAAAACAATACCTAGAGATACATCGTAAAAGATAAACAATATTATGTAACTTTTAGGCGTGAGGGTTCAGCGCCACCTGGAAATATAAGACTACTCCAGCGACAACGATGGCGGCAACTAACGGAATACAGAATTTCTTGGGCAGGCGGGCAACGACTAAAGCGGCGACAATCGCTACGGGGAAAAGCCCGGGCAGATAGTAACGGGCGTAGCGGAAGAAAGAAGCGGCTTCATTGAGGTACTCCGCCGTAAATTCATACATCATGTAAAGCACATATACACTTAAGAACCAGCCAATTAACGCCAGCAATCTATCCCAAGGAAGTTCATCGCGCAGACTGTTCCAATAGCCGTTGGGCTGGTCCTTTTTATGGAAGAACTTAAAATACATTACAACAAAGAAAGCCACAACGCCGATAATCAGTATCGGGAAGCCCGTGATTAGAGCCTGCGGTACGTTTTTTAAGTTATCTGTAATTATCTTAATTGGTATAGACTGCCCGGCTGAATTAACCTGCCCGAGATATTGATACGCAAATTTAACCGGCATCACCGTATAGTGATAGCCATAATCCAGCGGCGACCCGAAAACATGATAGTTGTAGAGCAACAATCCTGCCGCCATTATGCCGGCGCCCAAAGCAACCGAAGGTATTTCCCAGAGCAACTTTGACCTTTCACCTTTGAAAAAGGAAATTAAACGCGTAATGCCGAAGTGCAAAGCGAAAATTACTGCCACTAGTAAGTTCGATTGACGCGTTACTACCGACCAGCCTATCAGTAAAAAGGCGAAAAACAGCATTAAACCGCCACGCCAGGGGCGTATCTTTTCCTGTTCCGGTGAAGAGGATAAATAGCGAACCGATGCAAGCAGTCAGTTCGTCTCGCAGGCGCTTTAGCAAGATATAAGTGACGATGACCATCCCCAATGCCAGTAAAACGTTGCCCCAGCGCGGGATGCCCATCAACTCAAAGGGGACTAGGTAAAAGATGTAACCCGGTGGTTTCTCTACCGCCCATTTATTCGGACCTATCTTGACGTAAATTAACGCGCCGCCCTGCCGTTGAGCTTCATACGCCTGTCGGAAATACGTCTGGTCGTCAATTGTCAGCTGGCCATGGGAGAAATTCTTAACGCCGTAATAATACGCCCAGGGCGAAGCGCCGCTCATTTGCGCTGGAACCACCATCACCAGCACTACAGCAACGATAAAGCCTACCACTGTAATGACGCGATAGATGTTAATATGCCGTATTAAGCTCTGCACTGCGACCATGCATTTTTGGATAAAAGAGTCTTGACTCATCTTGTTTTCAGTTGAAAAATGCGTGATAATTGACTAAATTATATTCCTCGTATATTATACTAATGCCCCCGTTTTGTAAAGAACGTCGGTCTGCGCATATTTTCAAACCCAATAAATGGAAAGAACAGATATATAAACATGTCACAAACCAATGACGTGAATACCAAACCCTCGCTGGTGCATAAGGAATGGACCGAGGGCCCCATTGTAAAGAACCTGCTGATGCTGGCTTGGCCAATGATTGTGATGGAAGCTACCTACATGGTCAGCCAGCTGCTGGATATGGTCTGGGTGGGCAAGGCGGGGACCGCGTCCATTGCCGGGCTGGGCATAGCCAACCTGGTCCTGATGATTGTTTCAACAGTGGACATGGGTATAATATCCGGCTCGCGGGCGATGATTGCGCGGTTCATCGGGGAAAAGGATTATGAAGGCGCTCGCAGAGTGGCCGGGCAGACCTACATCATGGCAGTGGGCTGGGGTTTGTTAGTGACCATCTTCGGCACGATTTTTGCCGGCAACATCATCGGTCTTTTCGGCGTTGAGTCGGCAGTGGCAGAGGAGGCAGTAAAATTCGCGCGGATATTCTTCGCGGGTTGGATTGCACTGGAGATACTCATCATGAGCCTTTACACCATGCAGTCGTCCGGTGATTCTTTCCGTCCGATGGTGATTGAGATTGGCATGCGGGTAGTTCACTTGATACTCTGTCCGTTACTGGTGCTGGGGTTATGGATTTTCCCCGAGATGGGCATTTCCGGCGCGGCTTTAACCAACGTTGTCTGTCAAGCCCTGGGCGCGGTAGCGGCGATATGGCTGTTCTTCAGCGGTCACACACGCATCAAACTGTCTTTGCGGGATTTCCGTTTTGTTCCCAGTCTGGCGTGGCGGATGTTAAAGATTGGCCTTCCCAGCCTGGTATCCATGCTGCAGGCTAATGTTTCCATGTTCGTCCTGACCTGGATTGTGATACCGTTTGGGACAGAGGCGCTGGCGGTTTACAGCATCGTGGGGAATATACAGGGTTTTGTCACCACGCCAAATATGGGTTTAGGCGGGGCCGTCAGCGTGCTGGTGGGGCAGAATCTGGGTGCGAAGAAGCCTGACCGAGCAGTCAAGAGCACACTATACGGAGCGGGTATTTTGCAGGCTTTCCTGATAACCTGCGGTATTATCATCCTCATCTGGGCAGAGAACATCGTCGGACTGTTTAACTCCGACCCGGCGCTGATAGCCGTCGGCGCGCCGTTTTTGAGAATTGCCACTTTGGGTTATTTATTCATCGGGATTAACGCGGCGTTATCAAACTGCATAGCCGGCGCCGGTGATACCATGCCCAATATGCTAATCAACATCGGGGTGACGTGGCTGGCGCAAATACCGCTGGCTTACCTGCTTTCCAACTACACCAGCCTCAGCTTTGAAGGTGTACGCTGGGCGATTGGTATTGCCATCGCGGTAGGTTTTATCGCATATCTCATCTACTTCCGTACCGGCCGATGGAAACACAAGAAGATATAACGATTACCTAAAACCCATAAAATGTGGCTATCTCGTCCAGTGGCGCACGTCCACGATGTTCTTTGTTTATTGGATTATCCCAGTCCGGGTAGCCGATGGCGATGCCCAAAGCGATGAGCTTATCTTCCGGTATGCCCAACTCCTTGCGGACGATATCTGGATAGACAACCGCCATCGCCTGCGCAATAGTGCCCAACCCGTTAGCCACAGCCAGCAGCATGATGTTCTGCACCGCGGAGCCGCTATCGTAAAGTGACCAGGTGTTGACACCTTTTTCTTGATAGACAAAGTTCTTATTGACCAGCAAGTAAATACAGCATGGCGCGCCGTAATGGCGGGCATTCATGGCAAACATCGCATCAAAATCCGGGGCTTCTTTAGCACGCGCCCGGTTTTCATTTGTCTGCATCGCTTTGATGCGGGAGATATAAGGCTCGGGAAAGTTATAAGGACGGGCGACTTCAGACAGAGATTCCTGCATACCCTTCGGGCCGAGTTTCACGAAGGCATCCTGAATTGCCTTAAGCTTTTCACCGGTGGCCACAGCGAACTCCCAAGGCTGGGTATTTGCCCAGGAAGGCGCCCTTTGAGCCTGCTCGATGATTTTCTTTAACAAGTCCTTCTTAATGGGGTCGGGCTTAAAAGCCCGTATGCTTTTTCTTTCTTTAATGGCATCAATGACATCCATAAAAATATTCCTCCTTGATTTCTCTATCGTACTATCTCGATATATCTTTTAATATAGATTATCAGGATTTTTAGCTGCTAAGTCAAACTGTCCTTTACAATGTTTCATCTACAGCCGGACCATATATAGCAGCGCATAAAGCGATAACGATAATAACGGCATTTTTACTGTATTTTACACTTTACCCTGTTAAAACTTGTGACGTATTTTTATTCCTTGACAGAAGGCTGACTAAATGGTAGAAATATTCCATATGTGCCCAAAAATAGTTTAAGAAAACGCCGTTATGGAAGATTCAAAAAAAACTAAAGAACAGCTAATCAGCGAACTTAATGAAGCACGCCACCAGATTAAAACGTTTGATGCTCGTCTAGAAGAAACCAAAAAAGCAGAAGAGTATATAAAATCCTGGCGAGAAACGTTTTATAAAACCTTCGACGCCAACCCCAACCCGCTATGCCTTGTTAATGTAGTCAACTCCAAATTCACGCACATCAATAACGCCTTCGTCCAGTTCTCCGGTTACTCCAGAGAAGAAATCATCGGCCATACACACCAAGAACTCAACCTTTTCGTCAATCCCGACGAATTGAAAAACATGGATAAAAACCTCCAGGAAACCGGATTTCTGGTCAATGCCGAAATCAAATCCCGCATGAAATCGGGCGAAATACGCACCGGCTTATTCTCCGCCGAGACCTTCGAATTATCGGGCATAAATTACCTGCTGCTCCTCATCACCGATATCACCAGCGTCAAGAAAATGGAGGCATCCTTAAGAGAATCCGAGAGCAAGTTTGCTGTGGCTTTCCGTGCCAGTCCCCACGCGCTCGTTATCGTTACCATGGGCGAAGGAAGATTCATTGAGATCAACGATAATGTCTGCCGCCTGACCGGCTACAACCGCGAAGAGATAATCGGCCACACGTTAGAAGAACTGAAAATCTGGGACGACCAAAATTTTAGAATAAGAATGGCAAAAGTGTTGTGGGAAAAGGGGCGGATAACTAACGAGGAGTTGGTATGGCATACCCGAACCGGTCAAAAACTCGATATGATAATGTCGGGGGAAATAACCGACATCGGCGAGAAAAAATGTATTATTGCTTCCATCACCGATATCACCTATTTGAAACAGATGGAGCAAGACCTCCGCACATCTGAAGAAAGATTCTCCAAAGCCTTCCATTCCAGCCCCGGCATATTAAGTATCTCTAAAGCCTCCGATGGCACCTTCATGGAAATTAATGACAGCTTCACCCGCGTTTTTGGATTCACTCGCGCAGAAACTATCGGTCATAAATCCCTGGAAATGAATTTATGGGTCAATCCCGATGACCGAAAAAGCATGATTCGAAAACTCATGGAAAACGGACACGTCAGAAACGAGCAATATCAACACCGCACCAAGTCGGGCAATATCCGCACACTACTCTTTTCCGCCGAGTCAATTGAATTTGACGGCGAACCCTGCGTGCTGGCATTAACTAACGATATCACCGAATATAAACGTATGGAAGCAGAAGCCGTCGAAGCAGCCAATCTTAGAGAACTTGATAGACTGCGCACCGAGCTTTTAGCTAATGTTTCTCATGAATTACGTACGCCGCTGGCTGGAATTAAAGGCTTTGCTACAATGCTACTCGATTACGATAAAAGGCTGTCAGCTAAAGAAAAACGCGAGTATCTTGAGACAATCGACAAAAATACCGACCGCATGGTAGAACTCATCGAACAACTACTGGAGATGTCGCGTCTGGGCACTGGCATGCTTTCAATTAATAAAGCGCCAACCGATATTATCGAACTTTGCCAGAATGTATTAATTGAAGCCCGCGTTAGAGCGCCAGTCCATAATTTTACATTAAACTTGCCACCGAAATTACCTATGATGAATATCGACCATAAACGTATTCGTCAGGTATT
>Ga0184636_1000052_pt1 | contig 26125 bp, 18 predicted proteins | sample PLM3_60_b2_FD_133164 | JGI IMG/M metagenome (GOLD analysis project Ga0184636, IMG submission 133164) | Groundwater sediment microbial communities from an aquifer in East River, Colorado, USA - PLM4_90_b2 | ecosystem: Environmental > Terrestrial > Soil > Riparian zone | place: USA: East River... | reverse complement strand
TCTGCTGCCTAATTCCTTAGCAACTGATTTGGTAAACCCGATGATACCCGCCTTTGAAGCTGCATAGCTGCTCTGCCCGGCATTTCCCATCAATCCTATAATCGAGCTCATATTGATAATACTTCCGCTTTTTGCTTTCATCATGGGTCTGATGACCTGTTTTGTCATATTGAATACACTTTTCAAATTCACCTGCATCACTTCATCCCATTGATCAGCTGTCATGCGCAGCAAAAGATTATCTTTTGAGATGCCTGCGTTGTTTACACAAATATCTACTCCATTAAATTCTTTCAGCACATCATTCACCAGTACTTCACACCGGGCATAGTCACTTGCATTGCTCTTATATGCTCTGGCATGAACACCAGAGTTAAGCAATTTTTTTTCCAATGCAGCCGCTTTTTCAGCACTGTTATCACTTATATAGGTAAAAGCAATATGGGCACCATGTTCTGCCAGTTTTAATGCAATGCCTTCGCCAATACCGCGGGCAGCGCCGGTCACTATGGCAACTTTTCCTTCGAGTAGTTTCATATTTTTTTTATATAGCCAGCAAAAATAGTTCTATTGATCTTTAGTTGTGCTATCCCACCTTAGCCGGGATCGCATGCAAGAAGTTTTTTGATTAAGTGAGCAATTTTATTTCTTCAATGTATTTTCTGTCGTTACTTAATCTTGGCACTTTGTGTTGTCCGCCTAACTTGCCCTTGCTTCTCAGCCATTCATTAAAAACCCCTTTTTTTAAACTATGAAGTATGGGTGATCTCAAAGCAATATTCTTATGCCTTTTCGCTTCGTAATCGCTATTTAAATTTTTTAAAGCTTTGTCGAGTTCGGCAGTAAACCGATCAAGATCATCGGGCTCTTTTTCAAATTCTATCAGCCATTCATGAGCTCCATTCGAGCTGCCTGAAAAATAGACTGGCGCTGCTGTGTAATCATTTACCACGGCACCGGTTGTTTCACTCGCTATTGCAATCGCCTTATCTGTATTATCAACAATTATTTCTTCGCCAAAGGCATTAATAAAATGTTTTAACCTGCCCGAAACTTTTATACGGAAAGGGTTTAATGAAGTAAACTGGATGGTATCTCCCAGTAAATATCTCCACAGCCCGCCATTGGTACTTATAACAGGGGCATAATTCTTTCCGACCTCTGCATCCTGTAAACCCAATGTTTGCGGCTCCGGGTTTCCATACTCACTTACCGGCATGAACTCCATAAAAACACCATGATCAACAAATAGCAGCATGCCCTCATCGCCCGGGGTCTCATCAGCACCAAAAAATCCTTCGCTGGCATTATACATTTCCAGGTAATTAATGTCTTTGCCGATCAGTTTGCGAAATTGATCTTTATAAGGCGTGAATGAAACACCGCCATGCATATATAATTCCAGTGATGGCCACACCTCGCTGATATTTTTTTTACCGGTGATCTCTAAAATTCTTTTAAATAAAACCAATGTCCATGTCGGTACGCCGGAAATAGAAGTTACATTTTCTTTAATTGTACTTTCCGCCAGTTTTTCAATCTTATTTTCCCATTCATCCATCAGCGCTATACTCAGACCCGGTGTGCGCAGCCAGTGAGCCCAGAAAGGAGAATTTTGTAATAATACCGCGCTAAGATCGCCGTACTGCACTTCCTCATTCATTTTGTGGATAGTGTGACTACCCCCGATCACTAATCCCTTGCCGGTGAGTAATTCTGATTCGGGGTTGAAATTATAATACATGGTGAGTACATCCTTCGCAGCCTTGTAGTGAGATTCTTCCAAACTTTCCCCGCTTACAGGAATAAACTTGCTTTTATCACTGGTTGTACCGCTGCTTTTGGCAAACCAATAGACCGGTGTATTCCATAAAATATTCTGTTCTCCATCCATGATGCGCTGGATGTATGGTTTAATGTCATCATACTCATGAATGGGAACCGCCTGTTTATATGATTTTATATTAAAGAGTTTAGAAAAATTATACCTGCGGCCAAATTCGGTATACTGAGCTGAAGTGACAAGATCCTGCAACACCTCGCGCTGTGCATCGACAGGATGATTCTTCCATCCTTCAATGCGCCAAAGCCGCATACGGGCAAGCGATGATATGGCGGGACTCAGCAGTTTCATGTGCTGATGGCAAAATAAGCAATTTGAAGATAAGGAAGTGTATTTACCGGTTTAATCAGAATAGGCATTCAAAAAAAGCCTGATCGTACTTAAATCAGCTTTAAGCGTTCTACGGATATCCGGATCTCTTAAATCTTCTTCTGTGGCGTTTAAACTCTCTATTCTTTTCAAAATCTCTTTATCATTTGAATTTTTAGCAAATGCAGAAAGAAAAATTTTCAATTCAGCTAAAAACTTATAGAACTCTACCAGCCCGATGTCTTCGCTATTATCTCCCCTGTAACCAACTCCCTGGCCAGGAGGTGTATTTCTTTCCCATATTCTTTCATTTTCATTAACCTGGTCAATTTGATTAATAGCGCTTTCGACAGAAGTTATAATACCATGGATCGAAAATTTTTTATCATCCCGGTTTTCTCCAATAAGCCAATCCTTCCGTTTTAATTCAAAATTTCTTCCGAGATAAAGTTTTCTTACCTGTTCGTCTTCAGCCAGTTCTTCCGCCGTACCGTGTTTGAAAATTTTTCCTTCGATCAGCAGGTAAGCCCTGTCGCAGATAGAAAGAGTTTCTGTTACGTTGTGATCTGTAATAAGAATGCCAATGTTTTTATATTTCAACTTAGCAACTATGGATTGAATGTCTTCCACAGCAATCGGGTCAATACCGGCAAAAGGTTCATCCAATAAGATAAATTTAGGATCAACAGCTAATGCCCTGGCGATTTCTGTTCTTCTTCTTTCACCTCCGCTCAATACATCTCCATTGTTCTTACGAACATGATGCAGGTGAAACTCATCTAACAGGGATTCTAATTTTTCTTTTTGTTCACTCTTACTGAGGCCAGACATTTCGAGGATGGCTGCAATATTATCTTCTACACTTAATTTTCTGAAAACCGATGCTTCCTGCGGCAAATAGCCAATGCCCATTTTAGCCCGCTTATACATGGGCAGTTGAGTAATATTTTGTTCATTCAAAAAAACTTCACCCTCATCAGGCCTTATCAAACCCACTACCTGGTAAAAAGTAGTGGTTTTCCCGGCACCGTTCGGGCCTAACAGTCCAACGATCTCTCCCTGTTTTACTTCAATGGAGACATGATTGACAACGGAACGGCTCCGGTAACGCTTTACGAGATTTTTGGTAGAAATAGTTATGCTCAATGCAAACGGTTTGGGCAAAAATACCAGAACTAATGTTATGGATTTTGAAATTCTTAACCGGGAATTTTTAAATTCTCAATTTCAAATTTCCCAATTGTGCCCTGCATGCTTAAGTTTGCACGATATTCAAAGCAAATGACCGTTATAGAACATATCAACCAGGCAAAGGATACACTTATTTCATTTGAGATTCTGCCACCTTTAAAGGGGAAAGGCATTACTGCTATTTATGATCATCTTGATCCGTTGATGGAGTTTAAGCCTGCCTATATCAATGTTACTTACCATCGCAGCGAGACTATGTTTAAGAAAAGAGTGGACGGAAGTTTTGAAAAAGTAGAAGTTAGAAAACGTCCGGGTACGGTAGCTATTTGCGCTGCTATTATGAACTATTACCAGGTAGATGCTGTACCGCATCTTATCTGTGGCGGTTTTAATAAACAGGTAACGGAAGACGCATTGATTGATCTTAATTTTTTGGGCGTAGATAACGTATTGCTGATACGGGGTGATGCACCAAAGAACGAAACTTTTTTTGAGCCCGAGCCGGATGGGCATCGCTATGCGATCGATCTGCTAAAACAGGTGGTCAATATGAATAATGGCCTCTACCTTGAAGAAGACCTGAAGAATGCGGTAAAAACAAAATTTTGCATTGGGGTAGCCGGGTACCCTGAAAAACATTTTGAGGCACCTAACATGGATGTAGATATCGGTTTTCTGAAAGCGAAAGTGGATGCAGGGGCAGAATATATTGTAACCCAAATGTTTTTTGATAATCAGAATTTTTTTGATTTTGTAAAAGCTTGCCGTGAAGGGGGAATCACGGTTCCGATCATACCCGGATTAAAACCGATAACAACAAAAAAACAGTTGTCAGTTATTCCGCGGACCTTTTATGTTGATCTTCCCGGTGATCTTGCCAACGCGATCATCAAATGCAAAACCGATGAAGAAGTGGCACAGGTAGGTACCGAGTGGCTGACCCAGCAATCGAAAGAACTAAAAAAATTTGGTGTACCTGTTTTACATTATTATACGCTGGGTAAGTCGAAAGTAATTTGTGATGTAGTAAGATCCATTTAAAAGTTATTTTCTTTAACAAAATGATCATGCTTCATACATCCATTTCCGGAAAGCCGGTGCTGTTTCCTGGCTGATTATGATGCAATGATTTAACTCGGGAATAATAAGGTCAATCTGCAATTTTACTTTTTCGAACGATTTAAATCCTTTTACAAAATTGATATTAATGATATATTGACGATTGGCACGAAAAAAAATGCTGTCATCCAATTCTTCTTCCAGCTCACCAAGGTTTTTTTCGGCAAGGTATTTTTTACCACCCTGGTCAATTACATAGACAATTTTATTCTCTGTATAAAAAAGAACAATATCTTCCAGGCGCAACGAAATATTTTCCATGCCCTTTTTCACAATCAATCTTGATTTTTTTCGATTACTTACATATTGCACCAGGTTGTTTAATGATGGCTGGTGGTTAAAGTGCTTTTCCAGCCTCCTGTATTTTATAATTGCCTTTCTGAGATCTTCTTCATTAACGGGCTTCAGCAGGTAATCAATGCCATTGTATTCGAAGGCGTTCATCATAAATTGATCATAGCCGGTTATAAATATTACGGGTATATTGATCGGAAACCGGTTAAAGATTTCAAATGACAAACCATCTTCTAATTGCACGTCACTGAAAATAAGATCGGCCTGCGGCAAAGTTGAAAAATATTCAATGCTTCCTTTTACACTGGAAAGTTGCGCCTGTACTGTTACATCTGCATCGATATTTATCAGGGAATTAATAAGGTTCTGGCGGGCGGCTTTTTCATCTTCAATGATAATTGTGTTTAACATGGCTAAATGGTTTATAGGTTTAAGTTTGTTTTATGAGGGGCAGTTTAACTGAAAAATTTTTATCGGTATTTTCAATTATAATATTCCTGTTGCAAAGTATTTTATAACGTGAACTGAGATTTTTTAAACCAATGCCCGTTGAACTTTCGGGATAGGCCTTGGGTTTGATATTGTTACTCACTTTCAGAAAATGTCCATTCATAGCAATTTTTATCAGCAAGGGATTTTCCTGGTTAAACTCATTGTGCTTGATAGCGTTTTCCACAAGTATTTGCAGGGCGAACGGCGGGATCATAATCAACCGTTCATTACCGCCTTTTAGTTCCATTTCCAGGTTCAGCTTATCGTCGTGACGTATCTGTAAAAGAAAAAAATAATTATTAATAAACTCAAGTTCATCGTAAAGCGATATAAGTTCGTTGGTCTTATTAATAAGAAAATATTTGTAGACCTGGGCCAATTTGTTATTGAATAAATGAGCCTGTGAGGGATTATTCAATATCAGGTGATTTAATGTATTCAGCGAATTGAAAATGAAATGAGGATCCAATTCATTCTTTAGAGCTTCCAGTTCAGCCTGGGAACGTTCCCGGTCAAGCTGGTAAACAAGCTTACTATCTAATTCCCGTTCTTTACTGAGGAACAGAATTTCATACACCAGGGTGAATAAGACAATTGCCAATGCATAGACTATACTGAATTTATAAATACTGCTCCAATGAAAAAATTCCCTTGAAAAATAAAACCATAGCAGGGACAGTAAATCGCCAATACCCACACCATATAATACACAGATAAAACAGAGTGTGGCAATTTTTGAAAGGGGATTATCCCCGATTTTATAATTGCTCCTCAACTTATTGTGAATCCAATTACAACCCATCCAAATGAAGAATGATATAGAAATAAAATAAATATTTGCCGCAATAGTTTCAATAGGCGAATAGCGATCATAGGTAATAATAGCAGAAATGGCAGGTATCATTACTCCCAGTAATGGTATGAATAAAATTCTGAGGTATTTGTCGTGGATCATAGCAGCAGCGGTTCCTGGCCTATTTAATAGTTATCGCACCAATCAAAAATCAACTTGTCTTGTAACGTACATCCATATCAAATCTATTTGCAGCTTGTGTTAACCAATAGCAAATAATTATTCATGGCTGTAATCAGGTACGAATGGTCAATGAAAAAATCAAACCACTGGTGCCGGTATAGTGAAAGAATTTAGTAATAGGATAATTCAGAATTCAATAACGCTGCTTCATTCATCAAAATTCATGGTTAAGGAACAAGTTGGTATCACCGTGAAACATCTTTACTGAAAATATTGCCTTGACCTTGAATTTATTGTTCAAACAAGTTCAAATCTAAAACTGAAGATTATGCGAAAATTGCAATTGTTAGTACTAATGCTGATTTTATTGCCCGCATTAGCGTTTAGTCAGGGCGGCCGGGTAATTACCGGGAGGATCACTGACGATAAGGGCGAACCAGTTTCGTTCGCTACGGTTAAAGTCAAAGGTTCTAAAACTGCTATCTCTGCAGATGAAAATGGCTTTTTCAGAATTACTGCACCGGAAAATGCAACACTGCAATTCAGTGCTTCTGGTTCTGAGACAAAGGACGTAAGTATTGCAGGCCAGGGTAATGTTATTAATGTTACTCTTCTAAAAACCAATACAGAATTAACGGCGGTTACTGTAGTTACGACTTCGTTAGGTATTAGACGTCAATCTAAGGAATTAGGTTATGCAGCGGTTTCGTTGAATAATAAGACGCTGACCCAGGGAAAATCAGTAAACGTAGAACAAGCTCTGAATGGTAAGGTTTCGGGATTGTCTGTAGCTACGACAAATAGCAGCGTATTTGAGGATTCAAAAATAAATATAAGAGGAATCCGGTCACTTACGGGAAACAATCAACCTATGTTGGTTATTGATGGAGCCCCAACCCCATTGGGATTTCTTTCATCAATTCCCCCGGACGATATCCAGGATCTTACTGTATTAAAAAGCGCTGCTTCTGCTGCTATTTATGGCCCTGATGCAGTGAATGGCGTTATAGTTATTACAACTAAAAGAGGAGCAAGTAAAAAGATCAGTGTAACTGTTAATTCAACAGTTCAATTGTCAAGGGTGGCTTTCTTTCCTAAATTACAGAAAGGTTTTGGCGGGGGAGCCGGTGAGGTTATTGACCAATATGGTAATTATGGTTATGTACCATACGAAAACCAGCAATATGGCCCTGCATTTGACGGCTCTTTAAAAGAGATAGGTGTTCATCTTGAGGATGGATCTATACTAACAGTACCTTACACTGCTGGACATTACAAGGATAAAGTTAATTTCTGGAACACAGGGGTAACAATTCAAAATTCTGTGTCTCTTGCCGGCGAAGATTTTTTTGTAAGTGTGGAAGATGCAAAAATAAAAGGCTTAATGCCCAAGGATGAGAACAGGAGAACAAGCTTCAGATTTAACGGGGGAAAAAAATATGGAAATTTTTCTATCAATTATGGATTAAATTATGTTTTGCAGAATTATGACGTCGTAAATGAAGCAGGTTTTTCCACCCTGTTTCCCAGTGCATATAATGGCAGCATTTTTTTCCTGATCATGCAAACCCCGAGCAATATCCCATTGCTTGAATTTAAAGATTGGCAGAACAATAAATTTGCCCAATATTCAAATTACTATAATGAGTTTGCAGTTAATCCGTACTGGGTAATAGGAAATATCAGGCAACACGGTCGACAGGATGACCTTATTGGAAATGTTGATGGCAGTTTTCAATTTACTCCATGGTTAAAAGGTACTGCGAGAGTAAGCACAAACCTCTCGTTCAGTAATTTTCAAAACACACAGGCCCCTGTAGTTGTTTCTGACTGGGCTGTAGCCAACAGAAATGCTACTCAATACACAAACCGCCCTGGAAGTGTTTTTAATGACGAGGCCTTTACTTCAAGAATTAATTTTGACGGTTTCCTCAGCGGAGATCATGCCATTAATTCAGATTTCAATGTTAAGTACCTCGCTGGAGGAATGATCCGCCAAAACCGTTCAAAAGATGTTTCTGTCGGGGGTAATAATTTAGTTGTTCCTTACCTGTTTAATGTTTCCGTTCGCAGCGGTGATGCGGCTGTTCCTTTGTTTCCTAACAACTCTGATATACAATCCAGGTTATATTCAGGTTACGGAAGCGTAGGATTTGGTTTCAGAGAGTGGGCGTTTATAGAATTCACCGGAAGAAATGATTGGGATAGCAGGTTATTAAAAGAAAACCGTTCATTCTTTTATCCCGGGGCTAATGCCTCAGTAGTTCTTTCCGATGCTATACCCGCTTTGCATAATAGCAAGTATATTTCATATGCTAAGGCAAGAGCGGCTTACTCAAAATCAGGAAATGTAAATGTGGGTGTATATTCTTTACAGGCAACTTACTCTCAGCCTGCGGGATTTCCTTATGGCGGAAATGCCGGTTTTACTGCCAATCAAACCATTCCAAGTCCTGATCTGAAACCTGAATTTGTGATCACAAAAGAGGCTGGTTTCGAAATCGGGTTTCTGAAAAACAGGATCAATCTTGAAGCTACCTATTTTAATCAGACCTGTAATAACCAGATACTACAGGTATCACAATCATCTACCACCGGTTATACTATCGGTTTGGCAAATGCTGCGAGTTTTAAAAATTATGGAGTGGAGATGGACCTTGGTTTAACTCCTGTGGTTAAAATCAATAAAGGAAGAATTGATCTGAAAATAAATGCCACGTATAATAATAACGAAGTGCTGAGTACATTTGGTAATATACCTGTTGTTATCGGTGGCAATAATGGGTTCATTCAAACTGCAAACGGTTCCCCCACTGCAAACAATATTGCTGTTGTCGGCAAACCGGCTTTTGCTTTCCAGCTTACCGATTACGAAAGAGATCCGGAAGGCAGGGTAATTGTTGATCGTATAACAGGAATGCCTTCGCAGGCTTCGGAATTAATTGTGAAAGGAAGATCATTGCCATTGTGGATAGCAGGGATTACTCCTTCTTATACACTTGGAGGTTTGTCTGTAAGTATGACCTGGGATTACAAAACCGGGCATTCTTTCTATTCCGGAATGGGATCTGATGAAGACTTTGCAGGGATCTCCGCACGAAGTGCCGAGTATGGCCGTCAACGGTTTGTTTTTCCTAATTCAGTTTACTGGGATGGTTCAAAATATGTTCCTAACACAGATATACAGGTACAGGATGGTAATGCCGGTTTCTGGTCAGTAGGCTCAGTAAATACATCTATTGGTACCAATTACTTTGCCAGTGCAGCGGCATGGAGGTTGAGAGAAGTAAATATATCATATAGTCTACCTCAAAAATTAATTGGTAACGGAAAAGTGATAAAGAAAATAACGGTAAGCGCCGTTGGGAAAAACCTTGTTTTGTTAGTTCCCAAATCAAATCAGTGGGGTGATCCGGAATTCAACTTTACTCCGAATGGAAACACATTTGGCTTAAGCAGTTCATTCCAATCCCCTGCATCAAGATTCTTTGGCGGATCTGTAACGGTACAATTCTAATCAACTTAAACTATTATAGAATGAAATACTTAAGTAAAATCTTTGTCACAGGTTTGTCAGTGGCAGCCATTGCAATTACGGGTTGTCAAAAACATTTTTTAGATGTAAATGATGATCCCAACCGTGTGACGGAAAGTAATATAACACCTGAATTGATATTTCCACAGGCAGCACATGCCACAGGTGTAAGACAGGCAAGCCTTAATTTTCGTTTTGCAAATAACTGGATGGGTTATTGGGCAAACTCAGGAAGTTTTGCCATCGACCAGACCGAAACTACTTATAATATAGATTTTCCTTTTGGCGATCCACTTTGGCAAAATCATTATAACGTTCTTTTTGATCTGTTTCAAACCAATCGAAAAGCACTGGCTAAAGGTGATTCAGTGCTAACCGGTGCCGCACAGATTTTATCCGCAAAACTGTTCCAGGAGCTGGTTGACATTTTTGGCGATATTCCTTATTCACAGGCATTTCACAATGATCAATACAGGCAACCGGCATATGATAAGGCTTCTGCTGTATATGCTTCCTTGCAACAAAGCCTGGACCAGGCAATCAGCTTCATGCAAAAAACAGAAAGGAGTAGTTTCTCCAGTGTCGATGTAGTGACTCACGGCGACGAATTGCAATGGATAAAATTTGCAAATACACTCAAATTAAGAATGCTTATCCGTCAATCAGAGGTTGCTGGTTTTAATCCTGCTACAGAGATCGCAAAGATCATAGCAAATGGAGGTGTTCTTCATTCAGGAGAAACCATAAGTGTGAATCCGGGGTATTCAAATGAAACAAATAAACAATCTCCTTTTTATGCAAACTTTGGATTGACACCGACTGGCGCAGATGCAAATAATTTGAACAGGGCCAATGCTTATTTTGTAAATCTTCTTAATTCAACTTCCGATCCAAGGCTTTCCAGGTATTTTAAAACACCTTCTGCCGGTGGAAACATTACGGGTAATCTGTACGGCCTTGCAGCCGGTAATCCTGATGGAGCCCATAGCTCCAGCATTGGACCTGGCCTCGCAGGTAGCGCTTCGCAAAATCAATGGATACTCACTTCGGTAGAAAGCATGTTTCTTGAAGCTGAGGCCATTGCCCGCGGCTGGATTGCCGGCAGTGCTCAGACTGCGTATGAAAATGCCGTAAGAGAATCATTTATTTTTTTAGGTGTTCCGAACGCAGTTACTGCTGCCAACACTTACATGTCAGCCAATGCTATTGCAAATTGGGCCAATGCAGGTGCCACTGCTTTGTCAAAAGCAAAATTCATTACTTATCAAAAATATATTGCCCTTGCGGGTATTGATCCTTTGGAAGCATGGAGTGACCTGAGAAGATTGAACATGATACCCAATACAGGATATATTACTGTAAACCCCGGCAAGATTGCCAGCACAGTTCCGGTACGGCTGCTTTATCCGCAAAGCGAATACACAACCAATGCAACCAATGTAAATGCAGAAGGAAATATTAACCAGTTTACTTCTAAAATTTTCTGGCAACCATAACATCTAAAAAATATAGTATGAAAAAATATTTTATAAAATCAACTTTAGCACTGGCATCATTCATTTCTTTGGTTGTGATAACGGGTTGTTTGAAAGATAAAGATTACGATAATGGCCTGACACAATCTGTTCACAATAATGCAGGTAATCAAAAGATCATCGAGATAAAATTGACAGCCGGCGATGCCAGCAATGTTTTACTGACATCTTTTGATGCTGTCAATCGCGATACGATTATCGATTTCATCCCTGTGAACCTGGCAAGTGCAACAGCTGCATCGGAAGATATCAAGGTTACTCTTGCTCAGAATAATACCCTGGTCGCTGATTATAATTCTGCTAACGGCACAAGCTACCTGGTGCCGGCCTCTTCCATGTTCACTGTGGTCGGGGGACTTACCGTCACAATTCCGAAAGGTTCAAATACAGCCTACCTGCAGATCAAGCTTAAACCATCGGATTTTGTGGGCAGTGACTGGGCTTTAGGATATACTATTGCAAGTATCGATAAACCCGGGTACCTCATCAGTGGAAATATGAATAAAGGTCTTGTAGCGTTTGGTATCAAAAATAAATATGATGGGGACTATTCTTTAAGAATTAAAACGGTTGGATGGACAGCTTACGGCATTGCCGACGGAGTTACAGCAACCTGGCCAAGCAACATTGGCCTTGTTACAGCCGGTGCAAGCAGTGTAACGATAGACGATTATTTAAGAGGCGACGATTTACAGCCGGCCTTTACAGGCACTACAGGAGTGCCGGGAACAATCGGCTCACCTACCGCTTTTGGAGCCACTACACCCCTGTTTGTTTTTGAGCCTGCTACAGATAAATTAATTGACGTTCGTAATACAACACCAGATGATGGCAGGGGAAGGTTTCTTCATCTGAACGCGGCCATTACTACCAGCCGTTATGATCCGGCTACGAGAATCATTTATGCTGCCTATATCATGACACAAACAGGAAGACCTGATCAACAAATCTATGATACGTTGACCTATGTAGGCCCGAGATAAATTAGTATACAAATTAATTATGAGGCCTCATTCGTGAGGCCTCTTTCGTTGGTCCCTATTAACGCATTCGATAAACGGTAAAAGCTCAGGATGTATGACAGTTAGAAAAATTCAGCATTGCAGTTTCATGGCTGGGTAAAGTAATAAAGAAGTTGAGTAATATGCCATGTAATTTTACGTTGATAAATAATTGAAATACAAAACCTGAAAGTCATAAACTATAAATAACAATTTCTCATGTGAACGGTCAACTATGACCAGCAGGCGGTTTTCTAATCAGCCTGCTTTTTTTTATAAAGATGAAAAGGAAATTCAAATTAAAAAGCTGTCCCGGATTACCGGGACAGCTTTTTAATCAGGGGTTAACTAAAAATCAATTGGTGGGAGCTTTATTAAATTTTTCAGTTTGTTCAAGTTCCCCGGATGAATTTGATCTTACAGTGTACCAATGTTTTGCATCTTCCATTGTTACATAATAGTAAAGAGTGTTTTCGGAAAAGATTTCGGTGACACCATAAATCGAGCGTTTGGGGTATTTCATCATTATGCTGGAACGAATATAAGGGGGCAATTGACTTTCAAAATAATAGCGGAGAGTTACCAGCACATTTCCATCGTTGTCATAGCGAACACGTGTTTTTATTTCATCCTGCTTAAAAGATACTTCGTAAAAATCATCATATTCGTGCCAGTTCACTTCTTTCGGGTCTTTAAATGTTTTATGAAATGCGTTTAAAACCTTTTCATTTACATCAGGAGGAGCAGAGGCGGAAACGACTGTTGAGCCAAGAAACAACATCATGGCGAAAATTAAAGTTTTCATTGCTATACTTTTTAAAGTGAAAAAATAATCATCTCAACTAAATTATTTTCTTATAGTAACTCTGACAAGCCAAATATCTATCACTGGCAGATCAATGGCCGCAAAATGAAATGATAAAGGACAGCTAATTATACTTAGGCCATTTTAAAAGGAGAGTAAAGAAGCATAAAGGAATTCCTAACCATGAATTCGCCCTTGTAAATTTTTTATATATTTTTTTGTAAAAAAAATTAAGGAATGGATAAACGGCAAGAATGATTTTAAAGAAATCCTGAATGTACAGCTTGTAACTGCCGGTCAGAACAGGAATTTTAACTGATGCAAAAAATTCTCAAAAAAACAGCACAACTTAAAAGATCGTCTATACTATTTAAGACCTGTTGTTATCATTTTACAATTTGTTGCCATACTTTTTCATTAATCTTTACCGGGTACTTTTTCTTTAATGCAGCTACCCATTGTTTTTCAAGTTCATTTTGATAATCACTGATCACAAGGCCTTTTGCTTCTGTAAAATTGCGCGACATGTTAGCAGGATAAGTTTTTAAAATGTATGCAAAAGAAAGAGTGCTATCTGTTTGGTTTTTTACGGGATTTGTTATTAAACCGGGTTTTGGTTCTGTTTGTTCTGTATTTGGTATTTGGGTAAATTCATAACGGGAGGAATCTGCTACTACCTTCTCGCCAAGTGATTCTGCAGCAGATCTCCATGCCGGGGGGTTTTTCTTTACTTCATTGTATAATGTTTTCGTTGTGCTTTCATCGCTGCAGAAAAATATAACTGCATCGGCGCTTTGTTTCCAGTTGTACCTGTTTTTATTTTTCTGATAATATGCCTGCAGGGCCATCGTATCATTTTGTGCCTTGCTCCACACTTCCTGTTGCATGATCTCAAAAAACAAATTGCCATCTTTGAATTCATTCATCTGGTTGCGGAAGTCTTCATTATAATCTTCCAGGTGATCACGGTAATAATTTTCTGCCTGGTTATGGATGAATTCATCCATAATTTGCTTATACGGTTTTTGACCACTTCCATCAGGTTTATAACGCCAGACTCTTGCATAACTGATATAGTCATTTGCTGTTACGATGTTATTGCCTAATTTGAAAAGAGGAGTTCCCAGCTTTATAGTAACCGGGATCAGCGAAGGTTTGTTATCAAGAAGGCTATCCTGTAGCAACCAAAGTTCCCGTTCGGGATAAGGATAGTTTTTTATCGGTGTTTTAGCTAATACCTTTTCTATAAATAATTTTTTTGTTACCACCATCCGGTCACCCTGGGTCACTTTATTTTTGAGCTTCTCCATGTAGACTTTGTCTTTTGGATCGGAAACCACCGGCACAATGCCGATCCGTTTTATTATATGATAGCCATGGGAGGTGAGAATGGGTTTACTGATAGCTCCATCCTTCAGGTTTAAAAAAGCATTTTCAAAAACAGGATCATATTGTCCAACTGCAAATTCCTGCATCACTCCACCTGAAGCAGCCGAAATATAATCATTACTGAATTGGCCCGAAAGCTTTGCTATATCATCACCCTTCATCAACCTGTCATATAAAGAATCGGCTAATGCACCTACCTGTTTTTTTGCTGCTTCATCTGCGTTGGGAGGAAATGCCAGCAAGATTTGTGCAGCCTTCATTTGACCAACAGCTTTTCGTTCGCCGAGGTTTTTAAAAATGTGAAACCCTATTTTTGATTTATAAGGAGGGGAAAATTTTCCGGATGGGGTATTGTAAACAATATTTTCAAATTCGTATGGAAGACTAAAAACAGTAACATAGCCAATATCACCTTTATTTGTTTTTGCTGTTGGATCAGATGAGTATTGCTCCGCCAGTGTAAAAAAATCTTCTCCCTTTTTTAATTTTTCATAAACTTCCTTCATCTTGTTTTCAGCCTCAGCTGTGTCAATAATACCAGGTTGATTTTTATAACTGATATAGATATGACCAACATGAATATCTTTCTGGCTGCGTTGAAAGGCTTCTTTTAAAAGTTTATCCATCGCTTCGGGATCGTTCAGATAACTTTCCATGATCTGCGAACGCAGATTTTCAATATCATTTTTTATTTGCGGTAAGCTGTCATAGCGCCGGTTGTAAGCTTCACGGATCTTAAGTCGTGATGTAATGTAAAGATCAAGGTAATCTCTCATTGCCTTAGCCCTGTTTGTTTTTGTGGCCGTATTGTTTTTATTATATGCCCGCAAAAAATCTTTGGCATCAGTAGAATGATTTCCATAAGTGAACAGAGTTTGGGCAGAAGCAGTTACTGCAATCAGGCAGGCAAATATCAATGCCCTCCATTTCTTGCTCATAGTTTTGAATTTTATAAATAGCAATTATTGATGTTTAATTTTTTCCTGCAGCACCTGGTCAATCTGTTCAAAGGTCAACTTCTTGGCAATGATCCGCTTGTCTTTATCCAGCAAATATAATGTAGGAAAAGTCTGTATGTCATATAATTGCGAATAGCCGGGAATACCGGCATCCACTCTTGCCTTATCATCAGATTTTGAATAATACACATTGAACCATTCCTGTAAATGATTTTGACCTATGAAATTGATCCAGTCATTTTTTTGACCGTCTGTTTCTTTAGCCATGGCAAATACTTTTACTCCTTCGGCCTTCCATTTGTTTCGGTAAAGTGAATCCACTTTGGGAACAATTTCTTTACAATGACTGCAGGTCGGGTCCCATATAACAACTACTGTGTAGGGAGAAGTTAAACTATATAGTGTGATATTTTTCCCGCTCGTATCAGGAAGATCAATATCGGCAGCGGGACTGCCTACCAGGTTTGCCATCAGGCTGTAAGCCCTGTCCTGTATGGTTTTAACTCCTTTCTCTGTAAGCCATGGATATGTTTTTTGTGAAAAATATTTTTCGAATAAATGAACAAACACAGCATCTTCCCACATGTATTTCTGGTTCAGATAGCGGTTCACAAATTTTGTCAGCAGAAATTTCTGCATTTCTTCATTCACACTCGCATACCCCAGCATCCAGTCTATTTCTTTATTTACAGAATCAGGATGGGGGTAGACCAATTGTTCAAAATATTTATCAAGTTTATTTTCAAAGATGGGAGTTCGTACCAGGCGGTCATCATAAAAATTTATTCCATCCCAGAAATGATTTTTATAATAGTGGTATGCAAAAGCTGAATCATACTTTCCACCCGGTTGTTTTGAGGTAGGCGGCACTTCCGGTTCCTGCAATAATTTTAAAAGAAAAGAAAGCATGCCATCAGGATATTTTTTGATGATATCAAACCTGTAATCCCTGATCGCCTTATTTGTTTTTATCATCACATCGTTCAACACCGCTGAGTCCCTGGCATTTTTGGCAAGGGGTAAAAGACGTTGGGCGCTATCTATTCTTCTGCCATTTGCAGACATGGAACGCTGGTAGGAAAGGAAAAGATCATTATCGGGGGAATTAGTAAATACAACATTCTGCAAATTGGAGCTGTCTACTTTTATCGAAAAATGCTGATTGTTACCGATCAGGAATTCAAAAAATCCCATCTTATTCGGATAGCCAACAAGGTAAACACCGGCACCTAATTTTTTTGTTCCTTTAAAAACCCCTTCACTTTTATCATTTACCCGCACTGAATCGATTATAGGAAGCTGCTTGCCCGAATAATGCCCCAAAAAAATATATTGGTTTTGAAAAGGTTTGAAAGTCACCCTGATCTCATATCCCGGCTTTCCGGTGGATGCTGCGGATTGTGCAAATGAAAAAAAAGGGATCAGTAAAGAGGTAAAAAATATAGATCGTTTCATGAGGCTTGAATAAGCGGTAAAGATATTTAAAACGGCGGAAAGGTCTAACAGTTTAAGGTTTAAAGGTTGTTAATAGGATGCGGAATTCGGTCCAAAGGTTGAAAAGGTTCAAAAAAATTAAAAGCGGGCCTTGCCTGGAAGGGAAACTTTAAACTCCCGGGAATTAAACGCTGATTCATTGTGATTAAGATCGGCGCAGATCATAACAATCTCAATTATTTGTGGTTCACTTTCCATTACGCCAGACCTCTTAAACCCATAGCTTTGCGCCGTGAGAAAAAGGAGAAATATTGTACTGGAAAATCTAAGGGTGGAGGATTATGCCGCAGAAGGAAGGTCACTGGCAAAAATTGACGGGAAGGTCATTTTTATTGAAAATGTTGTTCCAGGGGATGTAGTAGATGTGCGGTTAGTAAAAAATAAAAAGGACTGGGCCGAAGGAATAGTTACCTGTTTCCGGGAATATTCCAAAGAAAGGGTTGAGCCCTTCTGTCCCCATTTCGGAGTCTGCGGAGGTTGCCAGTGGCAAATGCTCCCTTATAAACGACAACTGCAATACAAACAAAAACAGGTTGAAGAAACATTAAAACGAATCGGGAAGGTTGTATTGCCCCCGGTATTTTCAATTATCGGGGCTGAGGAAACAAAATTCTATCGTAATAAACTGGAATATACTTTTTGCACAAAAGAATTTTTACCTCGTGAAGAATTTGAGAAAATGCAAAAACAAAAAATTTTTTCAGCAAGCGAGGCTGGTGTGTTGATGGCCTCCCCTGAAGGGGGAGATCGGGAGGGGGCTGCGGGTTTTCATGCTAAAGGAGTTTTTGATAAAGTAGTTGATATTCAAACCTGCTTTTTGCAGGAGGAACCTACAAATGCGATCCGTCTTGCTATTAAGGAATTTGCAAAAGCAAATGGTTATTCTTTTTATGATATAAAGGCTCACCAGGGTTTTATGCGAACCCTGCTGTTGAGGATTTGCAGCACTGGTGAAATAATGGTTAATATGATTTTAGGTCCCGATGGCGATCCGGATAAGGATAAAGAAAAAAGGGAACGATTGCTGGATTTTATTTTAGAAAAATTTCCCGGTATTACTACCCTGTTATACACGATCAATACAAAATGGAATGATAGTCTGAATGATCTTGAGCCTGTTGTTTATCATGGCAAGGGTTATGTGATTGAAAAGATGTCCACGGGACCGGGTGGGGAAGATTTTCAATTCAAGATCGGACCGAAATCTTTTTTTCAAACCAATACAAAACAGGCTGAGCGATTATACCGGGTGACCAGTGAATTTGCAGAGTTAAAAGGTAATGAGACCGTGTATGATCTTTACTGTGGTACGGGAAGCATCGGAATTTTTTTAAGCAGACAGGCAAAAAAAATTATTGGGATTGAAATGATAAAAGCTGCTGTTGCAGATGCAGAAGAAAATGCGGCATTAAATAATCTAACGGGGTTGGCGGAATTTTATGCGGGTGATGTGACCGATATATGCAACGACGAATTTTTTGCTGATCACGGAAAGCCCGATGTGATCATCTCTGATCCTCCCCGGGCCGGTATGCACGAAAAACTGGTAAAGAAAATTCTCGATATAGCGGCACCGGTTGTAGTCTATGTCAGTTGCAATCCGGCCACCCAGGCAAGGGATCTGAATGGCCTGGATGAAAAATACAGCGTGTCAAAAATTCAACCTGTAGATATGTTTCCACATACTCATCATATTGAGAATGTGGTGCAATTAAAGCTGAAGTGAAAAATTTTAACAGTGAAAAAACTCATCCTCATTTTTGCTTAGATCATAACTATTAACTTTACCCAATGAGCGAGTTCAGATATTACAAACCAAATAATTTCCCACCGGTAGTCAAAAACCTGATCATAATTAATGTGCTGGTTTTTATCGCACAGCTAACCATGCAATCATACCATGTTACTGAGCGATTCATGTTATACCCGATCATTCCCAGTGAGCTTCACCGGTTATTAGTCGAAAGTGATTTTTTAAGCGACTATCAGAAATTTCAGCCCTACCAGATATTTACGCACATGTTCTCTCATTCCCCCGGTATGTTTGCACATATCTTATTTAACATGTTTGCTTTGTGGATGTTTGGAAGAATATTAGAAAATGTCTGGGGTGCGAAACGTTTTTTATTTTTTTACCTGGCTTGTGGTATTGGCGCGGCGGCCCTGCATCTTGGTATGCAATATTTGAGATCCGAACAATTACTGCATGCTTTTCAGTCAGATAATCAACTTGAAGTAAAAAGATATATCGGGGCCCTGGCACCTGCATTAGGAGCTTCCGGAGCTATCATGGGTTTGTTTGCCGCTTTTGCTTATTTGTTTCCAAATACAGAATTGATTTTTTTGTTTATTCCTTTTCCTATAAAAGCAAAATGGCTGGTTCTTATTATGGCCGGGCTTGATCTGTTTGGTGGGGTAGCAAATATAAGTGGTGATAACTTAGCCCATTTTGCCCACCTCGGCGGAGCCATTACTGGCTTTATTATTGTATTTATCTGGAACAAAACCAATCGCCGAACGTTATACTGATTGTGAATACCTGCCTGCCGGACAGGCAGGGTCAATTGTAAGTAGTGAACAGGAATAATTTAAATCTTACGCAAAGGTCTTTCAGGAAAAATTGTTGACATTGACACCCCGATAGCTATCAGGGTGTCATTCACAATTTCATTTTTATAAATTTGCTTTGAGGAGAGAGTATGAGTTATTTCGAAAAAGAATACAAACGCCGTTTATCCCTGGACCAGGATAATAATGCGTTGGTGATGCTGATCAGTATTAACCTGGTAATGTTTGTGCTGTTTAAATTCATCTATGTCATTTATTTTTTCTCTTTTGCCCAGGATGTTGCCAAAGCCAGATTCTTTACTGACATTACCACAAATCTTGCCTTACCCTCAGATCTGCATGAATTTTTAAGAAAACCCTGGACACTTATCACTCACATGTTTTATCATGAAAGTGTATGGCATATTCTCAGCAATATGCTTTGGCTTTGGGCTTTTGGTTATATTATGCAGGACTTAACGGGGAACAGAAAAATTGTCTCTGTTTTTCTTTATGGTGGCCTTGCGGGTGCAGCAGCGTTCTTACTTGCATTTAATTTGATCCCGGTATTTAAAGGTCTTTCAGTGCCGGCATTGGGAGCATCAGCAGGAATCATGGGGGTTGCAGTAGCGACTACGATGATCGCTCCCGGTTACCGCATTTTTCCCATGCTCAACGGCGGAATACCTCTTTGGATATTAACTATGATCTTTGTGATCATTGACCTTGCTACAATACCCGGCACTAACTCAGGAGGACATATTGCTCATCTTGCAGGAGCTTTTGCAGGCTTTCTTTTTATTTTTTTCCTTCGCAGGGGATACGATGGAAGTGACTGGATAAATAATTTATTTGATTGGTGCAACAATCTTTTTAACCCTGGCAAACCTGCTAAAGGGAAAAAAATAAAACAGGAATTATTTTATAAAAGCGGGGCTCAACCGTATACAAAAACTCCCAACCTTACCCAGCAAAAAATTGATGAGATACTCGACAAGATCAATCAAAAAGGATATAATCATCTTACCGAAGAAGAAAAAGACCTGTTAAAAAGAGCAAGCCAGGAAGACCTGTGACACTCATTACACGCATTAAGACGAATTAAATCAAACTGATTACAAAGTGGTATTCATTTCGAACTCCGGGGGATGATAAATTTATTCCAATAAATTCGTGTAATTCTTATACGGTATGGCACTCCTGATTCATTTTAATTCGTGTAATTAGTGTAGTAAATTCGTGCTATGGCCAGCAGGTTTCGAACCTTTACAAAAAAGCTTCTTATCGTTCTCAATTTCATTCTTGCCATTGTTTTTTTACTGGCCTGCCTGGCTCCTTATCTCAATCCCGCCAGGTGGTGGTTTTTTTCATGGCTTGGACTTTTTTTCCCTTTTTTATTACTACTGCTGATCCTTTCAATTTTCTTCTGGTTCTTTGCCAAGCCTAAATATGGCTTCATCTTTCTTCTGCTATTGCTTCCTGGATGGAAAAGTATCGGTGTTTTTTTTGCCTTCAATACTCCCCATGCATTTAATTATGAAAAAAAACCCGGCGTGTTAAGAATAGTAAGCTGGAATGTGGCCCGGTTCATTGAAATAAAAAAGAATAATAACAAAGGAAGCCAGACGCGTTTAAAAATGATGAACCTGCTGAAACAACAAAATGCCGATATACTTTGCCTGCAGGAATTTCATACGGCCGCCAGGGAAGATTTTTATGATAATATCAGCTACATTCAAAAAGAATTGAATTATCCTTACTATTATTTTTCTTTTGATGAGGATGGGGCCAAGCTCTATTACAGCTCAATCATATTTTCAAGAACCCCATTTTTAGACAAGAAGATAATAACCTATCCACAGCCCACCATTCCTGAGGCCCTGCTGCATGCGGATATCAGATCCGGCAATGATACCATACGGATATTCACCACTCATCTCCAGTCTGTTCAATTTAAAAAAGGCGACTATGATAAAATTGACAGGATAAAAACTTACCAGGACAGTATGCTCTCGAATTCAAAAACTATATTTTCAAAACTAAAAAAAGGCATTACATACCGGAGTCTCCAGGCGGATGTTATAAAAGAGCAACTAAAAGAAAGTCCTTACCCGGTGATATTTTGCGGCGATTTTAATGATGTTCCGAATTCTTACACTTATTTTACCATCGGGGGCAATTTACAGGATGCTTTTTTGAAAAAAGGTTTTGGTATAGGACGGACGTTTACCTCTCTTTCTCCCACGTTAAGGATCGATTATATCCTGGCTTCAAAAGAGTTTTCTGTTTTGCAGTTTAACAGGATGGTAAAAAATTATTCCGATCATTATATGATCGTGGCCGATTTAAAACTATCCCAACAGTAAGTTTTAATTATTTTTGAGCCCGGCGTTGAATGGTCAAATAAAGTCAAATAAAGTCAAATAAGTCAAATTAGTCAAATGGGTCAAAATAAGTCAGATGGGTCACATAGAAGTGTTTTTGATTTGACCCCAATGACCCTCATGACCAATTTGACCTTTATAAACTAATTTGTCATTAAGATCATTAGCAAAAAAACATGAGCGAACTAAAAGTTTATAATTCATTAACAAGAGAAAAAGAATATTTTAACTCCATCACTCCCGGTCATGTGGGTATGTATGTATGCGGACCTACCGTAAGCGGTGAAAGTCATCTGGGTCATGCAAGACCTTATATAACATTTGATGTAGTCTATCGGTATCTCATGTACCTGGGATATAAGGTTCGTTACGTTCGCAATATTACAGATGCCGGGCATTTCGAAGAAGAAGGCAGGGAAGCAGAAGATAAAATTTCAAAAAAAGCGGTGCTGGAAAAACTGGAACCGATGGAGCTGGTGCAGAAATACACCAACCTGTTTCATTGGGCCATGGATCAATTCAATTGTCTTCCTCCAACGATAGAGCCCATAGCTACAGGGCATATTGTTGAGCAGATCAACATGATCGAAAAAATTATTGCAGATGGTTATGCTTACGCAGTGAATGGCTCTGTTTATTTTGATGTAATGAAATATGCAGCGGGACATGACTATGGTAAACTGAGCGGGAGAGTGATCGATGACCTGCTGGAAACAACAAGAGATCTTGAAGGACAAGAAGAAAAAAGAAACAAGGCTGATTTTGCCTTGTGGAAAAATGCTGCGCCTGAACATATCATGCGCTGGAAAAGCCCCTGGGGTATTGGTTTTCCCGGTTGGCATATTGAATGCTCGGCCATGAGCACAAAATACCTCGGTGAGCAATTTGATATTCATGGCGGAGGCATGGACCTGTTATTTCCTCATCATGAGAGTGAGATTGCACAGAGTACGATCTGCAATAACATGACTCCTGTTCGTTACTGGATACATAATAACATGATCACTATTAACGGCAGAAAGATGGGTAAGAGTTACAATAACGTGATAAGCCTGACAGAACTTTTCAGCGGTGATCATCCCTTGCTCAGAAAGGCCTATCACCCTATGACGATCCGTTTTTTTATTCTGCAGACTCATTACCGCAGTACACTTGACTTCAGCAACGAAGCATTGCAGGCATCGGAAAAAGGATTGAAGCGTTTGTGGGAAGCTCATGAGAATTTAGCAAAGTTAGGGGCCGATAGCTATCGGGACGGGAGTCGGGAACCGGGAGTAGATAATGAGCTTGAAGAAAAAGTGAAAAAGCTCATAGCTGAGTTGGATGAATTTATAAATGATGATTTCAACACGGCGAAAGTACTGGCTAATATGTTTGAACTTGTCCCGGTCATCAACTCGATGAAGGATAAAACGATCCCTGTTTCCGCCTTATCAAAAGAAACATTTGAGCTGTTGCAAAAGCAATTAAAAATTTTTATTGAAAATATTTTAGGATTAAAGAGTATCAATGAAGCAGGGGATGGAAAATTGCAGGGAGTCATACAATTGCTTATCGACATACGGAAAGAATCAAAAAGCAAAAAGGATTTTGCCACCTCTGACAAGATCCGCAAGCAGCTTCAGCAGTTAGGAATTTTATTGAAGGATGAAAAAGACGGAAGCATCAGTTGGAGCATAGAATGATCTTCCACAGAATCATTTGGTTTCTTATTTTTTATAACTAAAAACTGCATTATGAGAATTTTCTTTCTGCTTGGCATATTCTTTCTTCCTTTTATACTTTTTTCTCAAATTAAAAAAGCTCCGGAGCGTAAGGAAGGTGATGGCCCATGGAACCAGCTTATCATCCGCGGCGTAACTCTTGTTGATGGAACCGGTGCACCACCAGTTGGCCCGGTTGATATTGTGGTTGAAAAAAACCGGATCAAAGAGATCCGCATAGTAGGATCCCCGGGTATTGTTATTGATACTTCAAATCGCCCCAAACAGCAAGCAGGAGGGAAGGAACTGAATTGTGAAGGCATGTATTTGTTTCCCGGCTTTATTGATATGCATGGACATATTGGCGGCAAACCCCAGGGAGTGGATGCAGAATATGTATTTAAACTATGGATGGCTCATGGCATTACTACTATTCGTGATCCTTCTGCGGGCAATGGTCTTGACTGGACATTGGAAGAGAAAAAATTAAGTGCTGAGAACAAGATCACAGCTCCGCGCATTTTTGCGTATACAGCTTTCGGACAAGGTAGCAAGGAGCCTATTTCAACTCCTGAACAGGCCATTGCATGGGTGAGAGAAAACGCAAAAAAAGGGGCCGATGGAATAAAATTCTTCGGCGCTGCTCCCCAGGTCATGCAGGCCGCATTGGAAGAAAATAAAAGACTCGGACTTCGCTCTGCCTGTCATCATGCACAATTGGGCGTAGCAAGATGGAATGTATTGAACAGTGCAAGAGCAGGATTAACTTCAATGGAACACTGGTATGGTTTGCCTGAGGCCCTGTTTGAGGATAAAACCATTCAGAATTATCCGCTGGATTATAATTATGCCAACGAGCAGGATCGGTTTGAAGAAGCCGGCAAACTATGGAAACAGGCAGCGCCGCCGTATAGCGAGCATTGGAATAAAGTGATGAATGAATTGCTGGCCCTCGATTTTACCATTGATCCCACATTCAATATTTATGAGGCCAACCGCGACCTGATGAGGGCAAGAAGAGCCGAGTGGCACGAAGATTATACCATGCCCTCACTCTGGAAATTTTATGAGCCCAGTCGTGTTTCACATGGTTCATACTGGCATAACTGGGGAACAGAGCAGGAAATAAGCTGGAAAGAAAATTACAGGTTGTGGATGACTTTTATAAATGAATATAAAAATCGCGGCGGTCGTGTAACAGTTGGTACGGATGCAGGATTTATTTACGAATTATATGGATTTTCATACGTGAGAGAACTGGAATTGCTGCGTGAGGCAGGATTTCATCCGCTCGAAATTTTTCGTAGTGCTACTCTGTATGGAGCACAGGCATTGGGAATGGAAAAAGAAATTGGCAGTGTGGAAGTTGGCAAGCTGGCCGATTTTGTGATCATTGATGCCAATCCATTGGAGAATCTGCAACTGCTTTATGGGACAGGGGCGATTGTTTTAAATGAAAAAAACGAAGTAGTAAGAAAAGGCGGAGTGAAATACACTATCAAGGATGGAATTATTTACGATGCAAAAAAATTATTGGCTGATGTAAGAAAAATGGTAGCCGATGAAAAAACAAAAACAGGATTTAAGATCACCCAACCTGGAGTGAAAGCGTTTTAGTCATAAAAGTCATAGTAGTCATAAAAGTCATAGTAGTCATAAAAGTCAAATGAGTCATACGGATCAAAAAGCAGAAACTGTTATTTGACTAATATGACCCATTTGACTTCTTAGGCTGTTTTAGTCATATTAATCAAAATAAGAATAACTACAATTTGACCTATTTGACTTCTTTGACTCATTTGACTCTTCTTCCTCTGACCATTTCTCTTTTTCCCCGGGGCCCGGGAATTTTTTCAACTGTAAAACCAGCGGATTGCATGGCTCTGCGTACAGTGCCTTTGCTGCAATAAGTAACAAGGACCCCACCTGGTTTCAGGATGGAAAACATTTTTTTGAAGATCTCTTCTGTCCATAATTCGGGCTGAGCGGTTGGAGCAAAGGCGTCGAAGCAGATGAGTTCAAAAGTTTCGGAAGTTTCAAAGTTCAACAGGTTAATTTTTGATTTTTTGAACTTGAAGTGTGGAGTGATCCCTGTTTCTTTTTCCCATTCACAATTATGTAATTGTTCAAATATAGCTTGAAGATCGCTGCGCTGAAGCTGGCGGCAATAGTTTAAGGATTGGATCTCTTCATCATTTAACGGGAAGAGTTCCACTGTTTCGTAATAAATAGTTTGCCTGTACTTTTCTGATTCTATTAATGTGAGCAGTGCATTCAGACCAGTTCCAAAGCCCATTTCGAATATCCTGATGCATCTGACCGCTTCAAGCGGCCTGATGCTTTTAAGCCCGGCTTCAATAAATACATGCTTCGATTCCTGTATGGCCCCGTAAACAGAATGATAGGTAACGTTCAGTTCAGGAATCTCTATGGAATGCGATCCGTCGCTCGTCAAAATTAGCTTTCGCTGCATGAAACAAAATTCTATATTTATTTCCTCATAATTGCTAATAGTATAAATCCTGGTTCAAACAATGGAATACATTTTA
>Ga0184636_1000051_pt1 | contig 26227 bp, 23 predicted proteins | sample PLM3_60_b2_FD_133164 | JGI IMG/M metagenome (GOLD analysis project Ga0184636, IMG submission 133164) | Groundwater sediment microbial communities from an aquifer in East River, Colorado, USA - PLM4_90_b2 | ecosystem: Environmental > Terrestrial > Soil > Riparian zone | place: USA: East River... | reverse complement strand
TATCACGGCATGGCACCGCTCATCTCCCACATGCATAAACTTGGCATTGTAGAAGCTATAGCCGTACCACAGCTGGCGACCTTCGAAGCGGGCGTTACCTTCGCCCGGACCGAGGGCATCATCAGCGCACCGGAAACCAACCATGCCATCCGCGCGACGATTGACGAAGCGCTCAAGTGCAAAGAATCCGGGGAATCCAAGGTTATCCTGTTCAACCACAGCGGCCATGGCCATTTCGACATGGCGGCATATGAATCTTACTTAAGCGGCAAGCTGCAGGATTACGCTTACCCCGAGAAACTGGTGAAGGAAGCGTTAAAATCGCTGCCGGAAGTTCCCGCCGAATTCAGATAAACACAAGTAAATCAACAGATAATAAAACCCCCTTTTTCCCCAGGGTGGGGAGGGGGTTTTATTTATTTAATTGTGACAAAAGTACCTTCACAATCTTTTAACAATCAATTAGTATTATTGTAGTTGTAAGTGAAAGTGAGGGATATGAAAAAAATAAATCTTAAGGCATTTCTCCTGGCTTCTCTGATTTTGGTAATGTTAGGCACGACACTGCTGACGGGCTGTGTAAGCTTTACCAGCACCAGCACAAGCACGAACACGACGACATCAACGCTCTCGGCAATAACTCAATCGTGGACGCCGCCGGCAAGCGACGGCACATTAACGCAACTGCCGGATTTAGCCGACGTCGTGGCGCTGGTTAAGCCGTCGGTGGTGGCCATTAACACCCAGGTTACCGTAGTAGACATCTTTAATCATCAATATACGCAGGAAGGCGCCGGCTCCGGCTGGATTATCGACCCTAACGGCATTATCGTTACCAACAACCACGTCGTTGAAGGGGCGAAGACAATAACCGTGACCACCGATGACGGCACCACATATCAAGCCGACATTAACGCTGTGTATACCGATGCGTTAAACGACCTGGCAATTATCAAAATAAACGCAACCAATCTACCTTATCTTAAAGTAGGGAATTCAGATGAAATGCGCATTGGCGACTGGGTAGTAGCTATCGGTAATGCATTAGGGCAAGGCACACGGGCTACCGAGGGCATCATCAGCCGCAAAGGCGTCGAAATGGAAGTTGACCAGGACGAAACACTCTATGACCTTCTAGAGACGAGCGCGGCCATCAACGCAGGCAACAGCGGCGGACCGCTGGTTAATCTAAAAGGCGAGGTAGTCGGCATCACGAGCGCGAAAATAGCCGACGTGGGGGTAGAGGGGATGGGGTACGCCATCAGTATCAATACCGCCCTGCCGATAATCCAGGACCTGGTGACAAAGGGTTATGTAACTCGACCTTACATCGGCGTAAAACTATATACCGTTGATCAGATGGCGATAATACAATTAGGCTTACATGTTGACGAGGGTGTGCTGATTACCGAAGTAGTCGCCAACGCACCAGCCGCCCAGTCCGGACTCAAGTTATATGATGTAATCGTGAGTATCGGAGGGACGGAGGTTACAACCGTTGCCGAGCTGGTAAAAGCATTACAGGCATCTACCATCGGCCAGCCGCTGGAGATAAAATACTGGCGGGGCGACCATGAGTATACGGCGACGGTAACACCGATTGAAAGCCCGCACCCGTAGGGGATAAGAGATAAGTAACTAATGAAGAGGGGGCGTAATGCCCCCTCTTTTATTTTACTCTTTTAATGCCCAGGTTTAAGTGATAACCGCTAATCTTTTGCTCTTCCTGCAAATCAACGCCTTCGGGGATGCCTTCTTCAATATCGTCGGCGAGGGTTTCCTGCCGGATATAATCGGCAAAAGCGGACAGAGCCTGCACGAAGAAGGCGCCGCCGTCATAGTACACAATAATGTGGTCGGCGATTTCATAACCGGCGTTGCGGCGCATCGTCTGCAAGCGATGGACGATTTCGCGGGCAATACCCTCCGCCTGAAGCTCGACGGTGATATAAGTAGAAATGCTCACACAAGTACCCGTCTCGGCAACCGTAGCAAAGTTAGCCACTTCAAGCCCGGCTACCTTTTCCGGCGTATCGGTCTTTAATTCCTTGATGTTCAACTCTTCCAGAATCAGCGGGGCGACTCTTTCCAGCGCACGTTCTTCAAATTCGTTAGCGACACTCACATAAAGAGTCTCTAGAGGCTGGCGGATTTTCAGACCGCATTTATTACGCGCCGCCCGACCCAGGCTGCAAACCTTCATCGCCAAGCGATTATCATCGGCGAGCTGTTTATCAATCATGGCAGTATCGGCCACAGGGAAATCAACCAGATGAACACTTTCCGGGGCGTCTTGAGAAACCGAACGCACCAGATTCTGGTAAAGCTCCTCGGCGAGGAAGGGAGTAAAGGGGGCGAGCAATTTAGTTAAAGTAATCAGACATTGATAAAGCGTGTTATAAGCCGAGAGTTTATCGGTATCATTCTCGCTCTTCCAGAAACGCCGGCGGCTGCGGCGGACATACCAGTTGGATAATCCGTCCACGAAGGTTTCTATCTTGCGGCCGGCATCGGTGGGGTTATAGTTGCCCAGAGAATTATCAACATCCGCGACGAGCTGGTTAAGCTCGGAGAGAATCCATTTATCTAAATCGGCGGCGGGCGGGGCGAAAGGCTCCGCTGGTTTATAGTTATCAATGTTAGCGTACATGACGAAGAAGGAATAGACATTCCAGAGCGTCATCAGCAGCTGGCGGTTGATTTCTGCTACCATCTTGGTATCAAAGCGGCGCACCGTCCCGGGCGGGGCCGAAGTATAGAAATACCAGCGTAAAGCGTCTGCGCCCTGCTGCTTAACGACCTGAGCGGGGTCAACGACATTACCGCGGCTTTTACTCATTCTCTTGCCGTTGCCATCCAGGATAAGCTCAAGGCAAATACAATTATTGAAAATAGGACGGTCGAAAAGCAGCGTCGAGATGGCGTGCAGACTATAGAACCAACCGCGCGTCTGGTCAACGCCTTCCGAGATAAAGTCCGCCTGTCCGGTCTCTTTATCGAACAGGGCTTTGTTTTCGAAGGGGTAATGGGACTGGGCAAACGGCATTGAGCCGGAATCAAACCAGCAGTCCATAACTTCCGGCGTACGCTGCATAGCGCCGCCGCATTTAGCACAGGAAAAAGTAATATCATCCATATAGGGTCGGTGGAGGTCTAAAGGTTCTTTCAGACCTTTAAGATTGGGCTTTTTCTTTAGCTCTTCCACGCCTCCGACGCATTCGAAAGCGCCGCACTTTTCACAGCGCCAGATGGGCAGCGGCGAACCCCAATAACGTTCACGGGCAAAAGCCCAGTCAACATTATTTTCCAGCCAGTTGCCAAAGCGACCTTTCTTAATATGCTCGGGATACCAGTTTATTTTTTCGTTGCCGGCGATGAGTTTATCCTTAATCGCCGTGGTCTTGATGTACCATGTCGTCTTGGCATAATAAAGCAGCGGGGCATCACAGCGCCAGCAGAATGGATAAGTGTGCTTGATAGTTTCCCATTTAAAGAGCAGTCCGCGCGACTTTAGGTCTTCCATAATGAGCGAGTCGGCGTCTTTGACGAATTTACCGGCGAAGGTATAGCTGCCGGTGATTTTCCCCTGTAAATCTACCTGTTGAACGAAGTCTAAACCCCATTCTTTCCCAGCGTCAAAATCAACTTCACCGAAGGCAGGCGCCACATGAACAATACCAGTGCCGTCCTCCATAGTGACGAAGTCGCCTCTAATGACCTTATAAGTAAGGCTTTTACTGGCTTTCTGCGCAACCAGCGTGCCGTCTTCTTGAAATTTTAACCTATCAACTTTAAATTCATGGGGATTAAAAAGCGGCTGGTATTCCGTGCCGACCAGTTCAGCTCCTTTTAACTTTTTAACTTCTTTATAGTCCTTAAAGTCCAACGTCCCTGACAGTCGTGCCGCTAAAATTAAGTAGTCATTTTCACTCTGGAGGAGAACATACTCGGAATCGGCGGCGACCGCCAACGCGGTGTTACCCGGCAACGTCCAGGGAGTGGTAGTCCAGGCGAGGAGGTAAACCGGCTTATCCGTTGGGAATTTAGCTTTGGACTTTTCTATAACCTTAAACTTTATGTAAACCGACGGGTCTTCCGTATCGTCGACATAACCCTGGGAGACTTCGTGAGAGCTTAAAGATGTGCCGCAGCGCGGACAATGCGGCGTGACGCGATAGCCCTGGTAGACCAATCCTTTATCCCAGATTTGCTTCAGCGCCCACCAGACCGACTCGATATAGGTATTATCCATGGTCTTGTAAGCATGTTCCAAATCCACCCAGTAAGCGATACGTTCCGTGAGCGTATTCCACTCTTTAAGGTATTTGAAAACGCTCTCGCGGCAGCGTTTGTTAAACTCTTCAACGCCGTATTTTTCAATCTGGTCTTTGCCGGTAAAACCGAGCTGCTTTTCTACTTCCAGCTCGACGGGCAGCCCATGAGTATCCCAGCCGGCGATACGCGGAATATAATAGCCTTTCATCGTTTTATAGCGGACGATAATGTCTTTAATCACTCTAGCCAGAACATGGTGAATGCCCGGGTTGCCGTTAGCAAAAGGAGGCCCTTCGTAGAAAACAAAGCGTTTCTGTCCTTTTCTGGATGCCACGCTTTTTTCAAAGATGTTCTTTTCCTTCCAGAAGGCAAGCAAATTTTCTTCCATCTGCGGGAAGCTTACATGGCTACTGACTGGTTTAAACATAATTACCCCCTATACAAACAAAAAAGCCTCGTCTTTAAGGGACGAGACTTAAGATTCCCGCGGTACCACCCTATTTCCCCTCGATAAGCTCGGGGCGCTCTTTAAGGACACAATCTATGCCCTCGTCACGGTTAACGGTTGACGGGTCCGTCCAGATTTAGTGGTCCCGACTAAAGTCGGGATTTTCAACCGGAGGCTCGGGAGGGATTTTCGAAGCGAGGAGTACGTCTGCTCACACCTTACCAGACTCGCTGGATACTCTTAACGCCCCTACTCTTCTCCGTCACAGCCTTTAATGAATATAGATTAACATAAGTAATAACGAAAAGCAAGCGGATTGTATGAAGTAAATAGGGCTTAGTTCTGGGGGAGGGTTTTGGGAGTAATGACCACTTTGCGGCCGTCGCCGATGCCGATACTTTCGGTAATGACATCGGGGTGGTTGGCTAAAGTGATGTGGATGATACGCCGCTCGAAAGCCGACATCGGTTCCATGGTGAAAGGCGTCTTCCGGTTTCTAACCTGTTCTGCCAGGCGCGTCGCCAGCGTGCGGAGTCCCTCGCAGCGTCGCTGCTTATAGCCTTCAACATCAAGCACGATAGGTAACTGGACCTGCATCTTATGCGAGACGATAATCCGTACGATATACTGCAGGGATACCAGCGTCTGGCCGCGGCGGCCGATTAAGATACCAAGGTCTTCGCCTTCAATATTAAGCCCGATAGAAGTAGTCTCGCCATTTTCATCGGTAGAGGTGAATTCATCAGAAGGGAAGATACTGACCGATAAGCCCATCAACGAAAGCATGTTTTCCAACACTTCTTTGGCACTATTATAGAGTTCTTGCTGATTATCAGACATTGCTATATTTTATCCTTACGAGGGCAAGTCTTTACTTATTCTGGTTCTGCTGGTCTTTGTTGCCGCCGAACTTGAATCTATCAAGGAAGCCTTTTTTCTGGCTCTTCTTTAAAGACTCTTTATCAGTGATGACAACTTGCCCATTTTTATCAACAATCGTCGTTTTCTTTTCTTCCTGCGCATCAAACTTAAGATATTTCTTATCGGCTTCGGTACCCTTGGGGGCGGCGCGTTTAAACAGCGTGCCCCAGCCGGTGGTACGGTATTGCAGGACGATGCGGAACAAGCTATTGACAACCCAGTACAACCCCAAGCCTGCAGGGAAGGTCATAGACATAAAGGTAAAGAGTAGCGGCATCATCCAGAGCATCATCGAATTCTGGGAGGATTGCTGCGGGTCGGCCGAGGGCATGGTAGACATCTTCTGCTGGACCCACATGGCAACACCGACAAGGACAGCCAGAATAATATTAGGCGACGCTAAGTCCATGCCGAGGAAATAGGGACTCATGGGCAGCGAGGAAAAAACAATCGGCCAAGGATAGAGATACCGGGAGAGGTTAAGGAGGCCTTCCGGCACCGCCGCTAAAGCCAGCATGACAGACTGGTAAAGCGCAATCCAGACCGGCATCTGGATAATCATGGTCAACATGCAGCCGGCCGGTTTAACGCCCGATTGTTTGTAGAGCGCCATTGTTTCCTGGGAGAGCTTCTGGCGGTCTTTGGCGTATTTCTTCTGCAGTTCGGCGAGTTTGGGCTGCAGCTCCATCATCTTCTTAGAGGACCTAATCTGGCTCAAAGTGAGGGGCAACAAAGCGAGGTTAACCAGAATAGTGAGGATGATAATAGCCACACCAAAATTGCCCCCGAAGGCATGCGAGATGACAATGAGGACATTAGTTAATGGCTGCTGTATTATTAATTCCCAAATATTCAATTCATTACCCCGATACTAAAACGATTGAAGGCAATAAGGCGCCAGTGGCAACGTCAATGCGCTGCATAGCGATATCTAGTGTCTGAAAATATATTATCCCATCGTATACCATTAGAGGACCGGTAATAGTACCGGTAAGCGTCTGCAATATCGTTATATTTTGTGTGGCGGTATCTATTCTGTAAACGATACCAACCTGGCTGGCGAAGATAATGTAATTGCCGTCAACAGCAGGCTGCGCCGCAAACGGACTGACGACGGCAAGTTCCTCTTCATCAAAGATATGAATGACGGCGCCGGTAGCAGGATTCAAGACGTAGATAAAACCATCCAGACAGCCGGCGTAAAGCATATCGTTAACGATAACCGGCTGCGTCCAGAACCAGTTATTCCCCGCATATTTCCATATCAGCTCGCTGCTGGCGGCGTCAATAGCATAAAGATATTTATCAAGAGAACCGACGTAAACAATGCCGTCTTTTACCAGCGGTTGAGCGATGATAGAGCCTTCGGTCGTGTATTTCCATTTAAAAGCGAGGTCCGTTACATTCAAGGCATAGAGCGATTTATCGAACGAACCTATATATACAGTATCACCGGCAACGATGGGCGTACCCCAAATTTTATCGCCGGTTTGATATTGACCTAATAAATCGCCCGTGACGGCGTCCAGACAGTAGACGAATCCATCCGCACAGCCTACATATAATTTATTATTATCAATGACGAGGCCGCCAACAAAAGCCGAAAGATAGGTATCGCGCGGGAAAACCCATCTTTGCGCCAGATTGATGGTGTTGTAGGCATATATTTTTCCGTTATACCCTGCCATATAGACAAGATTATCGGACACAACCGGTGTTCCATAAATCGGCACACGAGATGTGCCTCCGCCGCAGCTTAATGCCGAACTACATGCGAGTAAACCGCCTTGAGACTGAACCTTGAGCGGTTCCGCCCACTGTCGGCTTTCATCAATGAGGTTTATCGCCGCCAGACGGCCTTCCATCGAGCCAACGTAGAGCGTATTATTGGCTACCACGCCGCCGGACCAGCCTATCGGTGATACACCGCTGATGCAGCTGAAGCCGAATATCGCTATGGTTAAAATAGCGGCAATCAGCAGGGATACCGTGCCGATTCTTTTTATCTTCTTTTGTTTCACCGTATTCTCCACCGTTGTATAGTTTACCTTTTTTCCGGTACCGGGTCATAGCCGCCGGGGTTTAGGGGGTGGCAGCGCGCGATGCGCCGCATGCCAAGACCGATACCTTTCAAAATCCCAAACCGCTCTATCGCTTCGGCGGTGTATTGCGAACAGGTCGGCTGAAAGCGACAGGCTGGCGGCATAATCTGCGACCAGGTGCGCTGATAAATTTTAATTAGTCCCAAGGCGATTGCCCTCATTTTCTCCTAAAACCAGTCCAGCCTTCGATAATAATGTTTTTACTGATTTTTCTAAGCCTGTAAAATTCATCTCGGCCGCCGGGATACGTGATATGAGGATAATATCCCAACCAGGTTGAACTGGTGTTTGCCTAGTTATTTCACGCAGGCGTCGCTTAACTCGATTTCTAACTGTCGCTTTTCCCAGGCGACGGCTAACGACGAAGCCGAATCTTGTTGAGTTCGAACCGTTTGGCAGAGCTTTAAGGACAACTTCTTTGCCTGCCCATGACCGGCCTTCATCATATACCAAGTTAAACTGGCTATTCTTTTTTAAATAACGCTCTCCCCTCACACTAATCCTATGCGGTTCAGTAACAACCGCTAAACGACGGTTAATCTCTTGCGTCCTTTGGCTCTTCTGGCTTTCAGGACATCACGACCGCCGCGCGTTTTCATTCTCTTTATAAAACCGTGTTCACGCTTTCTGGGTATACTCTTGGGTTGATATGTTCTTTTAGGCACTTTAACTCCCTGTGGTTACTTCATTTAATGATATGGGTTAAACATCAGCTTTTCCGCCGCCTATCCGGTAGCTCCTGGTTTTTGCGTATGAGAGGCAACAAACGGTAACAAAGCCAGGTGGCGCGCCCGTTTGATAGCCATCGCGAGAGCACGCTGATGTCTAGCACAGGTGCCGCTCTTGCGGCGCGGCGAAATTTTACCTCTATCAGTGATATAGGGCCGCAACTTCATGGGGTCTTTATAATCTATAAACTCAACTTTGTCACGGCAAAAGAAACATATTTTGCGCTTGGGGACATATTTCGATCTTGTAGTCCTGCGATTTCTGGAGGCATCTCTTGATTGCGTCATTTTTTCCTCTATCTAAAATAATAATTTACAATTGTACTAAAACGGCAGGTCTTCCGGTTCCATCTCTGCAGAGGCGGTGTCTTCTGTCTTTTCATCGGTTACGGTACCGGCGGCTTTTCTATCCAGGAAGATTACCCGGTTGGCTACAACTTCCATTTTAGAATGTGCTTGACCGTCCTGCCCTTCCCAATTTCTGGTGTGGATTCTGCCTTCGGTATAAACAAGTTTACCTTTTGCCAGGAATTGGTTGCATTGCTCCGCGAGCCTGTTCCAGGCTACGATATTGAACCACTCGGTCTCCTGACGGCGTTCGCCTTCGGGGGTAGTATAGACCCAGTTGGTCGCCACAGAAAAAGATGTAACCGGTTTGCCATTAGGCGTGAAACGCATTTCCGGTTCATTCCCGACATTACCTATTATAATTACTTTGTTTAAACTCGGCATCGCCGCTTCACCTCTCCGCTTAAACTCGAGAGCTTTACAAAATTATACTATTCGCCAACTTTTATTAAAAGATGCCTGATTACATCTTCCGATATACCCAGGTTAGCTTCGAGTTCTTTACACCGCGCCGGGCTCATTTTAAACTTGGTTAATATGTAATTGCCTTCAAAGAAGTGCTTAATCGGATATGCTAACTTTTTCTTTCCCCATTTATCAACCGCATCAACCACGCCTTCCCTACCAATAATATATTGGGTGATGTTGTTGGTGCTGGTTTCCAGCGCCTCTTCGGACATATCCGGGTTGAGGATATAAACCAATTCATATTCTTTAACTCGCGTGTCTTTTACTACCTGGTCAGTTTTTTTCTTTGCCACTTCAAATAATCCTTAACAAATTTTATGTTATTATACCATATACCATAAATATAGACAACAACGCCATTTTCGACCTAACATATCCAGCCGGTTTTTCTCATGCCGAAATAATGAATTACAAAAATATGCCTTTTCTTGACACGTTATGGCTGCTTTGCTAGACTCTTAAAGATGTGGCCCCGTGGTGTAGCGGTCTAACATGCCACCCTGTCACGGTGGAGATCGGGGGTTCAAATCCCCCCGGGGTCGCCAGAGAATACGAATATTAATATTTTGTTAATTTAATGGAATACAATTTTGACGTTTTTTCTCTGTTTTTCAGCTATTATTTGATAATATGTATAAAAGTCACTGGAAATAGAGTTGACAATTTAGAAAATATGATTTATAGTATTTGAAAATCAGGAATTCCAAGGAAAACAATACGCGCCAGAAGACGGGTAATTCTGTGTGTGTTTATATAAATAATTAAAAACCCGAAAATATAATAACAGGGGAGGTCGAGAATAGTAGATAATAAATACTTATTAAATGCACATCAAAATTTTAAGAGGAGGAAAGAATGAAAAAATGGTTTTTAGTCCCGTTATTCTTGTTACTTGCAGCAATCATGGTATTTACCGGTTGTGAAACACCAGGAACTACAACGATAACGACCACAACCACCACGACAACATCAACTACCCAAACCACAACCACACCTGATGAACCTTATGGAACAATCACCGGCATGGCCGCGGACTTCGGTTATGAGACATTCGACCCGGTCCGGACCAGCACTTGGGACAGCCTGATTTTCGAAATGCTTGTCCGCATCGATGAGGACCTGACTTTCAGCGGTGGCGTCGTCGATAGCTGGGATATGAGCGAAGACGGCTGCACCTGGACGTTCCACGTTCACCCCGGCAATCACTTCACCAATGGCGACCCAGTTACCGCGGCTGACCTCAAGTTTTCAGTCGATTACTTCGGTATCACCCCTGACATTCTTGCGGAAATACCCGGACTAACTAGCAACAGCCCTTGGTCACTCTACCTTAGATATAATCTGAAGAGCTCTAGAGTTGTTGACGATCTAACCTATGAATACGTTACCAACCATCCCGAATCAACTCTGCTGGCCAGCTTTGGTGCTACGCCTATTTTGGACAAAGCTGCATTTGACAGTCTTGGCAGAGAAAATTACTTCGCACATCCGATTGGTTCCGGTCCATGGAAATTCAAGCAACTTATCACTAAACAGGAAGTTTCTTACGAAGCCAATACCAGTTATTGGCGCACGAGCGAAATTCCTCACTACCAATTCTACGTTGAGAAGTGCGTACCCGAACTTGCTACCCGTATCAGCATGTTCAAGACCGGTCAGGCCGACATTCTCGGACTTGATGACTATGCACGTCTAAGAGAGTTGGCGAACGAAGGTTGGGCCACAGTTTCCGCCGGTATCAACGGCACAGACAGCTTCGCCTTCCAGGCCACCTGGTTACCGGAGGCTGGTGCTGTTAGTGACATCCGCATCCGCCAGGCTATGTCCTTTGCCCTTAACCGCCAGGAAATCTGCGATACCTGGTATTCCGGTTACGCAATCCCGGGCGGCCAGTTCTTCATGCCCACCGGCGTGTTCGGCTGGACCGATGAATTAACTCCTGATCCCTATGATCCCGATCATGCCAGAGAGTTAATTGCCGCAGCTGGCTATCCCGATGCTTTCACCAAACCCGTAATCACTATTTTTTGCCAAGCTCCAGATAAAGACAGGCTGCTGTACTACAGCAGCTACTGGACAGCTGTCGGACTTCAGATCGATATAAAAGTTATAGCCACGACCGCATACTGGGGCTACCTCTTCGCGAGACCCACCTCAACTTCTGTCAACGTTGGCTGGATATGGTTCTGGAAATCTTGGGGTTATTCGAACTCGGTCTATCATTCCGCTAACATGTATACTAAAACAGGTGTTCACGGCACATCTAATGACGAGACAGCATCCACGATGTATGCCGAAATCACCAAGCAGAAAGACTACGAAACAGCGTGGGGGCTGATGTCGGAGTTCCAGTTATACTGTAAGACCCTATACGTCAACATCGGTGTTGTTGAGTATCAAAACGTATCACTCTTCAATCAACATACACTAGGCGCTTACAACGGTAGAAACTGGGAAGGCGGTTACATTCCTCTTGCAGGCATCACGCATCCCGTTGCCTAGCTAGCCTACTAAAACAAATAGCAAAATCCGGGGCGAGGTTTAAACCTCGCCCCGGAAGTTAAAAATCTCACCGACTTTAATATTGATAACAATGGTAACTTGCGGCTAAAAATAGATAAAAAGTTAACGCTACAATGTAAAATAGACCCAAGAAATAGTGTATTTGTGTTTATTAAGTGGATATGGTAGAATAATTTTAATTTTTGATGTGTCTCATATAAACTGGAGTATAAATCGATTTGGTATTCCAGGTTAGATGAGATTCATAAAAACAAAAATAGCGAAGGAAACATATAATGGCACGTTTTATAATCACCAGAATCCTGCAATGTATCATCGCATTTTTTGGTATCTTAATAGTTGTGTTTTTCTTATTACGCGCCTCTGGTGACCCCGCACTACTCGTAGCGTCTCCAAATTTTAATTTAGAGCAAATTCAAGAGATCAGAGTGAATATGGGGTTAGATAAATCATGGGGCGAACAGCTTGGGATATACCTAAATAATATAGTGCACGGAGACTTAGGCCAGTCGCTGATTAAACCAAGAACGGTAATAAGCATGGTTTGGGATGCATTGCCGAATACACTAAAACTAATGGTCCCATCTTTTGCGCTGGCTATGCTGTTGGCTTTTATACTAGGTATATTGGCAGCTACTTACCGAGATTCATGGTGGGATAATGTAGTTAAATTTATCGCCGTATTAGGCCAGGCTTTGCCCGGCTTCTGGGTAGCTATCATGGCCGTGCTTATCTTTTCAGTAAAGCTGGAGTGGCTGCCGATTGCAGGCATGGACTCGCCAGCATGTTATATTTTGCCGATGGGCACGCTTGTATTTTTCACGATGCCTGGCATGATGCGTTTAGTACGTTCTACCATGTTGGATGTTCTTGATAGCGAATATATCAAGTTAGCGCGCATTAAAGGATTACCGGAAAGGACCGTTATCTGGAAACATGCTTTAAGGAACGCCCTTATATCGCCGCTGACCGTCATCGGCATGTTGCTCCCCGGCGTGGTTACAGGCGCCGTGATTACCGAGCAGATTTTTAACTGGCCTGGCATGGGCTGGCTGCTGGTTGACGCAGCACTTAGGCTTGATTTCCCGGTTGTCCAGGCAGGTACTATTATCACAGCCATCCTTGTTCTGGGATGTAATTTACTGATAGATATTTCTTACGCATGGGTCGACCCGCAAATCAGATATCAAAGGACGTAATGGATGTTCAGTACCATATCAACCACTAAAACTAAGACTAAAAAACAATACCGAGGCGTTACTCGTACAGCACGGATCATCCAGGGATTCGCTTTTTGGGTTCCGCTTATCGTCATGGTTGTAATGATCATTATGGCATTATTCGCCAACTGGATTGCTCCGCATGACCCGAATCAAGGCAAAATCCTCGATAGATTACTCCCGCCTTCTTTCATGGAGGGAGGGAAAAGCGATTACTTACTGGGTACAGACCTAATCGGACGTGATGTTTTAAGCCGCATCATCTATGGCGCCAGGATATCGCTTAGCGTTTCATTATTGATAATATTGGTTACCGGCGGCATCGGAACCATACTGGGGATTTTAGCCGGATATGCCGGCGGACGTACGGACGCCATAATAATGAGAATAGTAGATGTAGCATTGTCATTCCCTGGTCTATTACTGGCTATGTTACTAGCTGTGGCCATCGGGCCAGGTTTCAAAACAGTAGTATTAGCCTTGTCAATTCTCGGCTGGGCAGGCTACGCTCGTATGATTCGCGGTGAAGCAATGAGAATAGCCCAATCGGATTTCGTGGCTCAAGCGCGTGTTAACGGCGCATCCGGCTGGCGAATAATGATCAGGCATATTTTCCCGAATATCATTAACTCGCTGATTGTTCTTATGACGCTACAGGTCGGTATGATAATCCTGGCAGAGGCCGCATTAAGTTATCTCGGATTCGGTATTTCAGTGCCGACAGCTTCCTGGGGTTCGATGGTAGCCGACGGCCGAGCTAACCTTGATAATGCCTGGTGGATTGCAGCTTTCCCGGGTGCTTGTATCGGTCTGGTAGTACTGTCCGGTAACTTCTTAGGTGATTGGATTCGCGATAAACTGGATCCGAGGTTGAGACAATTATGAGCAGTAACGTTGTACTACAAGTTGAAAACCTGCATACTTCTTTCTTTACTCGCGCGGGTGAAGTTAAAGCGGTCGATGGGGTTAGCTTCTACGTTAGAGAAGGCGAGACTTTCGGGATTGTGGGCGAATCCGGCTGCGGTAAATCGGTAACGGGCTTATCAATTCTGCGTCTTCTACCGGAGCCTTCTGGACAGATAGTCGCCGGCAAAATTATATTAGAAGGTAAAAACCTTCTTGAGCTTAGTAAAAAGCATATGAGAGCTTACCGGGGAAAGATGATATCCATGATTCTGCAAGACCCGATGACATCACTTAATCCGGTCTTTACCATTGGCGACCAAGTAGGTGAATCCGTACGGATGCACCAGGACTTGCCAGAAAATATGGTTGAAGCGGAAGTAATAGATGCGCTACGACTACTTAGGATTCCGGCGCCTGAAATGCGCATTAATGAATACCCTTTCCAGCTTAGCGGCGGTATGAAACAGAGAGTAGTGGGCGCGATTGCCATGTCCTGCCGCCCGCGTTTGTTAATTGCCGATGAGCCGACAACCGCTCTGGATGCGACGATACAAGCACAATACATCGCCCTATTTGAAGATATTCAGGAAAAAACCAATGTGGCGATTATCTTTATTACGCACGACTTTGGCGTAGTCGCCAGAATTTGCGATAGAGTAGGCGTGATGTACGCCGGGAAAATTGTAGAAACAGCTCTCACGCGTGACATCTTCAAAAATCCCAAGCATCCGTACACCATAGCGCTGATAAAATCGGTGCCTCAATTGGATAGAAAAGATGACCAATTGTTCTCCATTGAAGGGCAACCGCCATCAATGTTGAACTTACCTCCGGGCTGTCGTTTCTGCCCTCGCTGCACTGTTGCCCTCGATATATGCAAAGAGCAAGAACCTCCCGAGGTAAAAATAAGTGAAAATCGTTCTGTATCCTGCTGGAGGGTGAAATAAGCCATGGCAACTAAGATTTTACTCGAAGCTCGTGATATCGTTAAACACTACCCCGTCACCAGGGGTTTACTGCAACGCACCGTAGGCTGGGTAAGAGCCGTCGACGGAGTTTCTTTCAGCATTGAATATGGCAAGACGATGAGCCTGGTTGGCGAATCTGGCGCGGGTAAAACAACCATCGCCAGGCAAATATTACTGCTGGAAAAATTGACTTCCGGCTCGATTCTTTTTGAAGAAAAAGACCTCTATAAAATGACGCCGAAAGAAATCAAGGCGGAATACCGCCCTAAGGTCCACTATGTGCAGCAGAATCCCTGGAGTTCCATGAACCCGAGAATGCGTATTAAGGATGTCGTCGGCGAACCGATATACGTCAACAACAAGCAATCTAAAAAAGATGTAGATAAGGATGTTGTCAAATTACTGGAACAGGTTGGCATCGGGGCGGAAGGCATTAACCGTTATCCACATGAATTCAGCGGCGGTCAGCGGCAGCGTATCGCCGTAGCGCGCGCGCTGGCATTGAATCCCAGCCTGCTGATACTGGATGAACCCGTGTCCGCTCTCGACGTATCCATCCGCGCCCAGATAATGAACCTGTTTAAAGACCTGCAGAAAAAGTTTAACCTTAGCTACCTTGTCATCGCGCATAACCTGGCAACAGTACGGTATATGAGCCACTCCGTAGCAATTTTGTATCTCGGACAGCTAGTGGAATACGGGGATTCGGAGACTTTATTCGCGCGACCGCTGCATCCCTACACCAAGGCTTTGATTTCCGCTTCGCAGTTAACGCTGCCCGAAGATTCTGAAGGGAAAGCGAAACAAATCATTTTGACCGGCGAAATGCCTTCTCCGCTAAATCCGCCGTCGGGATGCCGCTTCCATACTCGCTGCTCCGAAGCCAACGAAAGATGCTCCAAAGACGTACCGGAAATGCGTAAGGTTGGTAAACAGCTGGTAAAGTGCCATCATTACGAATAAAGCGTAATTCCGGCAATTGACAAAAATCCCCTATTGTAAAACGAGTTGGGCTATTTTCTTTATACTTTGAGCGTGCGTCCGCAACGCGTGCAGTGGATGGTGTCTTCGTCATAACCCGGCGGGATTTTCCACCTGGCACCGCACGGGCAGTCCACAATCTTGTATTGATTCAGTTTCAGCATCATATCCGAAACTTCGCGGCTCCTGGCTGCTTTTTCCGCCAGAGCCATCTCGCCCGGCACCGATGGTGACGCCTGCCTGATGTTAATCGCACCTACCGAACCTGCTACAGCTTTGGAAATTACGCCGCCGCCATGTACCTTTCGATAGGCATTATCATAGTCCACAAAAGAAGCGCCGCCCGCCATAGCCCGCAGGATGCGTACCCTTTCTGAAATCGGGGGATGAGTGCTGGTGAGGTCGGAGAGCTTCATGCCTTCTTTATTTAACGGATTAGCGATATACATCGGCGCGGTAGCTTGGTTGGCAGATTTCAGCTGATGTGTTGAAGCTCCGATTTTTTCTAAAGCTGACGCCAGCCCTTCCGGGTAGCGTGTATAAAGGGCAGATGAAGCGTCCGCCAGGTATTCGCGTTTGCGGGAGATGGCGTAGTAGATAAACTGCGCCAGGATGGGCGCCAGAATCATTAAAACTAAACCGACGACAAGAATGATGGCCTGGGCGCCACCGCCACCATCACGCGACGAAGAACGCCTGCCGCCTGCCATGCCACCAAAAATCAGGGAGCGGGAAGCATACCAAGAAAGAATCACAATAGTACCCAGCATGACGCTGACAATGGACATGAGTAGGACGTCACGATTTTTAATGTGGGATATTTCATGGCCGATAACGCCCTGCAGTTCATCGCGGTTGAGCTTTTGCAACAGGCCGGTGGTAATAGCCACCGAGGCTTTGTTAGGGTCGCGGCCGGTGGCAAAAGCGTTCAGAGCTGGGTCGTCAATTAGATAAACATCCGGCACTTTTTCGAGTCCGGAGGCAATTTTCATTTCTTCGACAACGTTGTAAAGGCGCGGGGCATCGTTAGGTCCAACCTTTTTGGCGCCAGACATGCCCAGCAGGATGCTATCGCCCTGGTAATAGGCAATCAGGCTCATGATAGCCCAGAGGGCTAAGGCAACTATCAGTCCGCCGATGGCGCTATCGAAGAAAATCAAGCCCAGGAAATAGCCCAGCGCCAGCAGTATTCCCGCTATAAGACCAAGGAGTAGTACCGACCTAACCTGGTTAGACCGTATTTGTTCCCACATATTTTTATTCTTCTTATCTAACTAAAACTAACCTTAGGAGCCTGTCTTTCGGCTTCAACGGTAACCTGGAAAAATTCACCGAGTTTGAAGCTGAACATGCCGGCGATAACGTTTGAAGGAAACATCTGTATCTTGTTGTTATAACCCAGCACAGAATCGTTATAGTATTGCCGGGAGAAGCTGATTTTATTTTCGGTAGAGGTCAGCTCTTCCTGTAAAGCGAGGAAGTTCTCGTTGGCTTTCAATTGAGGATAAGCCTCGGCCACGGCCAGCAATCGCCCCAATGCCATACCCAGTTCGCCCTCCAGTTTACCCCTCTCGGCCGCGCCGGCTGAAGAAGCCTGCTGGGCAAGGTTGCGGGCTTTGGTCACATTTTCAAACACCTCTCGTTCGTGCTTGGCATAACCTTTGACCGTTTCCACCAGATTAGGAATAAGGTCATAACGTCGCTTTAGTTGGACGTCTATCTGCGCCCAGGCATTTTTTACCTGGTTGCGCAAGCCCACCAGACCGTTGTACGCGCCAATAATCCAAAGAATCAGGATGGCTACAACAGCAACAATAACCCAAATCCACCACATGGTAAATACCCCCTTTCAATATTCTAATAATAACTGTCAACAATCTGGGCGTTGACAGCGTTATTTTTTACTATGTCTCAATAAATCGCCGACGAAATTTAAAACGCTTTCTTTGCTCGGCGATTTATCCATTAGCTCCTGCACCAGGCCCTGAACCTCACCGCCGTCGAACCAGATGCCGTTACCAACACGGCACACATCTACCAGTACCTTTTTATCATCATCAATATAGGCTTTCTTCATCTTGCGGCGGCAGATTGGGCACTTATGTTTTTTCTCCGATGACTTAATCTCGGAGGCATCGATTAGGTTTTCTAGATAATGCCGGTGGTCGCCTATTCCGGCTGATTCAAGCAGAAGCTCAAGCTCTCCGGAATCAAACCAGACGCCCTGGCAATTGGGACAATAATCCAGCTCGATATTCTTATATTCTACAATCAGGGCGCCCTTGCGGCACACCGGACAAATCATCTTTTATCCTCTACTTAAATTATACGAGTTCTCTACGTAGGATACAATACCAAAAAAAGATATTGCTACCATCATACAAGCGCCACAGCCTGACGTCAATCAGTAATATATTATGTAAGCTCATCCCCTTTTTGTATAATCACGACGGCATTGATATAATGTTACACTAAAGAGTTAAGAAAAAAATCAAAACCGAAAGGCAACTATGGAAAATTACACAACTGTTAAAGCCCTCATTGACGTAATGAATAAAAACGGGGTGGAGTTCGTATTTTTTAACCCCGGCATCGATAACGTGCCGGTACTAGAAACGCTGGCCGCTTACCAGGCGCAAGGCAAAAAGTCGCCCAAAAGCATCCTCTGCCTCGACGAGTTTGTGGCGATGACGGCAGCGCACGGCAGCTGGATGGCGTCGGGCAAACCGCAGGTAGTATCGGTGCACTCGGAACTCGGCGCACTCCAGATTGGTGGCGCCTTGCACAACGCCCAATGGGGAAAAGTGCCGGTGGTGTTTTTTACCGAGGTGCAGGAACCACTAGAACGCACTAACTGGCGGGGGGAAATTTTCGACCAGGGAGCTATGGTGCGGAATTTCGTTAAGTGGGACCATTATATCAAAAAAAGCGAGGACATCGGAGAGGTATTCAATAAAGCGTTGGGTATCGCCATGACGGAACCCTGCGGGCCGGTTTACTTAACACTGCCGCGGCAAACGCTCTGGAGTAAGAATAAAATCACCTCTAAAACAGCTTACCAATCAACGATAAAGCCGCCGCCTAAACCAGATATGGCTTCACTAAAAAAAGCCGCCGATATATTATTGAAAGCCGAAAATCCATTGATAATTACCGGCTACTTAGGCAGGCACGAAAAATCTGTGCCGGCTCTGATAGCGCTGGCAGAAACACTAGCCGCCAGAGTGCTGACAGCGGATACGTGGGTCAATTTCCCCAACACTCATCCGATGGCAGCCTATCTTTCTTCCACGGTAGGCTTCGGTAATCCCCTGCTGACCCAGGCTGACGTGGTCTTAGCTATTGATTATGATATGCATTACGCCGCGCCGCATGTCGTACCCAACTCCAAAGCGAAAATTATCCACATAGATATCGATACGGTGAAAAAGGGTGTGCCGCTCTGGAATAAACCACCGGAAATACAGATAAAAGCCGAATCAAGTCTAGCGATTCCCGCCCTGACCACAATTATTAAACAAAAACTAACGACAGAAAGACGCGCTGAACTACAAAAACGCTCCAAAGCTCTGTCCGCCGAGCATAATAAACTTGATAAAGAATGGCAGGCGTTAGCTAAAAGTCACGCTAAAGAAAAACCGATTACTGCCAACTGGTTGACTCACTGCATAGATGAAATTATTGACGACAATACAATTCTGGTGAACCAGACTATTTCGCCGGCAACGATTGTTGCCCACACTTTGCATTTGAGTAAACCCGGCAAGCTGTATTCTTGCGCGGGGGGATGTATTGGCTGGGCGCCTGGGGCGGCTCTGGGTGTTAAACTGGCAAAACCTGACAAAACAATAATCAGTCTGATGGGCGACGGCGCTTTTATTTTCGGTTGTCCGGAGGCGTCATTATGGTCGGCTGACTTGTATAAAGCGCCGTTTTTAGCTGTAATTTATGATAACCAAGGCTACGGCGCCATCAAGGGGCTTTTCCACGAGAAATATAACGTCGCTAACATGGGCGCGGATATTTGTAAACCGCCGGATTACACCCTGATTGCCCGCGCTAATAAAGCTTATGGACTGACGGTAGATGACCCCGCCGACGTGCCCCAGGCGCTCAAGGATTGCCTGGCCGCTGTGCGGAACGGCCAAACCGCTGTGCTTGACGTTAAACTTGCCCCGGTTTAAACGAAAAACTTACATCGGCTTGGTATGCTTAAAATCAAAAGCGTCCCAGGCTTTCCGTTCGGCTTCATATGGCGCTGCCTCCACACGAGGGTTAATATCCCAAATCATCGTCTGGCGGTCTTTACTGTAAACCGGCCACTTGCCGGCAGTCTTGCATGACGGGTCGCCGGTGTGGACGAAGGCAATACAGGAATCCTGCATCTTAAGAGCCAGGTCCTGCTGTCCCGCCCCATCACCGGTAAAATCGTGGTCAAGCGCGCCGAAGAGGAAAGGATTATCCAGCCCGTGCATTGCGCCCAGTATGCCGCCCATCGCCGGCGACTTATAGGTGAAGTAATAGTTATAGGACGGAACACCGTTATCGCGCTGCGCTTCGACGAGACGGATGGTGGGTATCCGGAACATGAGGTCGGAGTTGACCGTCCCCAAAATATCCGTTGGGGAGGCAATGCTGCCGCGCTTTTGCAACGCTTCACGATAAATCTTGATTAAATCCGGAACCATGTCTGCCGGCAATAAGTCGTTCAGCTTTTTGAGCAGTCCGGCTTCATCCAGATTGCGTAAGTTGGGGTCCATGCCGGTGCTTATTTTCAACTCGTCAAGAGTGTTGCCTGCCATGACGATAACGTTTTTCGCCGAACCTTTTTTAATCGCCTCGATAGGGAAGACCGGCATAACATCGCCGTCAACAACCGGCATGAAGGGCGTCAAAGCGCCTTTAGTTTCGCGCATGATTGCCCCCAGTTTCTCCTGCGCATCGAGCAGCTGCTGGGTTGAAAGATTGCGTAAGCCATTAGTATCTTTAGGGTTAATGTTTAACACTTTCAGGAACTGCTCGGCGATGTTTACGGCACTTTCCAGCGGTGCAACGGTATTGAATGAGCCGCTGCGGTTGATAGTCTTGCAGAACTTGCCGCGGGCTTTGGGCATACCTAAAAGGTCACCGATGCTCATCCCGCCGGCCGAAAAACCAGCCGCAGTAACATTATCCGGATTGCCGCCGAAAGCGGCGATATTTTCCTGAACCCAGCCCAGCGCGGCTATCTGGTCGAGCAAGCCTTCATTACCGGTGGCGGGGATTTTGCCATTGGTTATCTCTTTAAGGTTCATAAACCCGAAGGCACCCATGCGGTAGTTGATACTGACAAGGACGATATTGCCGCGCTTCACTAAAGCGCCGGTTTCCAGGAACGGCTCATTGCCGGCGCCGATGATAAAAGCGCCGCCGTGTATCCAGAAAATTACGGGGCGTTTGGCGTCATCCAAAGCGGGCGTCCAGATATTCATATAAAGGCAGCCCTCATTCTGTTGTTCTATAGAAAAATCCGGCATGCCGGGCATTTTAGCAGCCATGGGCATCATATTTTGGGGCGAAATGCATCCGTATTTTTTAGCCGGCTTAACGTCGTTCCACTTTTTTAACGGCTGGGGCGGCAGCCAGCGCAAATCCCCCGCCGGCTGTTCGGCGTAAGGGATGCCCTTAAAAACATACATGCCGTTTTCCAGCGAGCCTTCTACTTTACCGTAACTGGTTTTCACGATTGCCCTATTGTCTGTCATCAAAGCCTCCTGATATAATATAGATAGAGCGATAGTCTACCTTTGATACTATTGCCCCATTATACCACTCTAAAACCTAATATAAAACTCTATTTCCCCGATTACGCTTTAGGCAACAATTTCTTATCCCTCTGCTCTATTGCACATATAATTATACTATTTTCTACGCTTTGAATATAGTATATTGACAATCATTACGCATCATGCTATCATGGTAAGGGGAGGTTTACGAAGATGAGATGGGGAATGGTAGTAGATTTATCGAGCTGCGTGCGGTGTTTCGGCTGTGTGGCTGCCTGCCGTATCGAGCATTACCTGCCGATGGGCATTACCTGGCCCAAACTGGTGGCGATGGAAACCGGCGGGGAACATCCGACCGTATCCACCTATTCCGTACGCTGCAATCAGTGCAAAGACGCGCCCTGCGTTGATGCCTGCCCGACCGGCGCCACATCGCGCCGCGAGGATGGCATCGTCGCCATTGACCAGGATAAATGCGTCGGCTGTCGCTATTGCGTCGTTGCCTGTCCTTATCAGAATCGTTCCTTCCTTTCTAAAGACAAAGACCAGGGCTTTTTCCCGGGCAGAGGCCTGACGCCTTTTGAAAAAGAGGGCAAGAAACTTTATAAACACCAAATCGGGACAACCGAGAAATGTAACTTTTGCGCTGAACGCATCGACGCCGGATTAGCTAAAGGACTTAAACCGGGCGTCGACCGGGAAGCCACACCCGCCTGCGTCAACACCTGTGTGGCACGGGCGCTGCACTTCGGCGACCTGGACGACCCCAACAGCGAGGTCTCACGTTTAATCAGGGAGAATAACGGATTCCAACTGCATCCGGAATACGGCACTGACCCATCGATATATTTTATTGATAAGAAGATAGGTCAGACAGATGGTGAAACGCAGGTTAAAAAGGAAGCAGAACCGGCAGGAGTAGCGGAATAAAATGATGGATGTATACCAATGGATGGTGAAATATACCCCACAGACGGAATGGATTGAAAAGCGGGGGATATTTTTATGGATTGCTTTTTATGCCGGCGGGCTTAGTGGCGGACTGTATCTGGTATCTTTATATTTTAACAGCCTGTGGGGCATGTTCATCAGCTGGCTGATAATGGTTTTTATTAAGGGCGGGTCGCACTTACTCTTTTTAGGCAAACCGTGGCGTTTCTGGCGAATTATTACACGTCCGCAGTCATCGTGGCTGGCGCGGGGTTTTATTTTCGTCGTGCTGTTTATAGGTTCGTGCGCCATCCAGATGGCTTTTACGTACTGGATGCCCGGCAGTGTCTGGGAAATCCTGTTTAAGATTTCATCCGGTATTTTTGCTTTCGGCGTGACGGCGTATACCGGTATTATTCTGAAAAACATGAAAGGCGTGCCCTTCTGGAACTCGGCTCTATTGCCGGTACTATTTATACTCTGCGGTGTTCTGAGCGGCTTCGGGCTGGCGGTGGGGATTGCGCTGGCGGGTGGTGACGTTGACCTAAGCGCCGCAGAATGGGGCAGCCGTATCTTTTTAGTAGCCAATGCACTGCTTATCATCGTCTACCTCTTACAGGCCGAGCACCGCGAAGACGTCGGCCGTCAATCGGTCATGGAACAGCTGCGCGGCAACAGCGCCCCCATCTTTTGGGGAGGCATCGTAGCGCTGGGCATCGTGATACCGCTGGTAATATCGTTTACCAGTCTTTTCATGGGGGAGATTACTTCCTGGGTAATTATCTTCGGTGTGGTTTGTGAAATTATTGGCGGATTATCGTTAAGATATTGCGTGCTGAAATCCGGCGCTTATAAACCGCTAGTCGCTAGACCCCAGAATCAATAGCGGCCAGTCATTATAAACATTTTCACATTTTCTGTGATTTTAATAGGAAGATTTATATGAGCGAGACAAAGATAATCAAAACAACCTGTAAGAGCTGCCATGGCGGGTGCGGCGCGCTGGTGACCGTTAAGGACGGGGTTATTCTGCATATAGAAGGCAATCCGGAAACGCCGACCAAGGGCACGATGTGCTCCAAAGGTCTTTCCAGCATTCAGCACGTCAACCACCCCGACCGCCTGAAATATCCCCTGAAGCAGATGGGTAAAAGGGGCGAGGGAAAGTGGCAGCGTATTAGCTGGGATGAGGCTCTGGATACCATCGAGCAGAAGATGAAGGAATCCATCGCGAAATACGGTCCGCAGTCCATCGCCGTATCGCAGGGGACGGGGCGGGGCTATAACGAGTACACACACCGCTTCGCACGCTCTATCGGCACCGCCAACATCATCACGCCGGGCTATATCTGTCACAGTCCGCGGCTGGGGCTTTACGGATTGGTGACAGGCTACGGGAGGCTTTACTGCGACTATCACGGTTGGGGTGGGGAATACCCCAAGACGCAGATAGCCTGGGCGAAGCAATTGGAAATCAGCAGCGCCGACGGCGAAATGGCGGTGTGGTTTCTCAACAGCCTGAAACACGTCAAGAACCTTATCGTTATCGACCCGCGGGAAACAGCGCTGTCTTCGCGGGCAACACTCTGGCTGCAAATACGTCCCGGGACGGACGCCGCACTGGCGCTGGCAATGATTAACGTCATCATTAACGAAAATTTGATTGATAAAGAGTTCGTGGAGAAATGGACTTACGGCTTCGATAAACTCAAAGAGCGCGTGCAGGAATACACGCCGGAAAAAGTTGCCAAGATAACATGGTTGAAAGCCGATGATATTAGAACAGCGGCCAGACTTTTCGCTAAAGACACGCCGGGCTGCGTACAGATTGGCAGCTCGCTGGAACGGCAGGCAAACTGCGGCCAAACTTTAAGGGCAATTATCTGCCTGCTCGGTGTTACGGGTAATATAGAGAGGCCGGGCAGCATGATGGCATGGATGCCGCCGGACACCGGCGCTCGCGAGGACTTTTTCACCGAGATACCCATTACTGACGAAATGCGTAAGAATATCGTGGGGAGCGACAAGTATAAAATGGGTGCCGCCCGCACCGCGCACTCGGATACCGTCATCAAGCAATTAATCAACGGCAACTCGGTAGTTAAAGTCTGGTTTAGCGTTGGCGGCCAGCAAATAATCCACCTCGCCAACACCAAAGAGGTGCTGCAGGCGATTAACAACGTCGAGTTTATGATTCACGTCGATCAGTTTATGGGGCCGATGGCGGAGCATGCCGATATCGTCCTGCCGGCCGCTCATTGGCTGGAAATCGACGACATTTTCGATATGCACCCGCGCTTTATGATTGAGGCGCATAACCGCGTGGTTGACCCGCCGGGCGAAGCCTGGCAGGATAGCAAAATATTCAACGAAATCGGCAAGCGAATAGCGCCGCAGTACTGGTTCGAGAACGTCGAGAAAATGCTGGACTACCAGCTTAAAAAAGGCAATATGACCTGGCAGGACTTCAGCAAAAAAGTCGTCCATGCCCGGATGGGTAAAGACCAGACTTATTATAAGTACAAGACGGATTACTGGAGAAAGGGCGGCGGTTTCCCAACACCCACTGGCAAAATGGAGCTTTATTCGACGACGCTGGAAAATCTAGGCTATGACCCATTACCCTACTTCGTGGAGCCGGGAGAAAGCCCCATTTCAACGCCAGAGATAGCGAAAGAGTTTCCACTCATCCTAACGACGGGCTATCGGCAGCCATTTTACTTCTTATCGCAGTACCGGAATATACCCTGGCTGCGTAGCTTCCAGAAAGACCCGGTGATGCAGATACACCCAGATACGGCGAAAGAATACGGCATCGAGGATAATGATTGGGCGTGGATTGAAAGCCCGCGCGGCAGAATCAAGCAGAAGGCGCGGCTTTTCCCGGGGATATTGAGGGGGGTGGTAATGGCGACGGCGAACTGTTTTTATCCGGAGGAGCCGGGACCTTTACACGGATTGCTGAAGTCCAACCCTAACGTATTAACGGATAATAATCACTGCGACCCGATGTATGGTTCGCCGGATTTGACGTGTTTGTTATGTAAAGTGTACAAAGCGGAAGACGGCAACTAAATTATTCCCTAATTAATAAAAAAGGGGGCGAGTATAAACTCGCCCCCTCATTATTTACGTCTCCCCTGTTATTTCATCACGATAATATTACGCAGGGCTTTACCTTTCACCACTTCGTCAATCGCCTCGTTAATTTTTTCCAACGGAAAGCGGTGCGTGATAAGCTCATCCAGCTTAAGAATCCCAGCCTTATATAGCGCTACCAGCTTTGGAATTTCGGTGTGGAGCTGGGTGGTGCCCATAAAGCTGCCGGTAATGATACGTTCATAGCGGGTAACCAGGAACGGTGAGTATTGCGCCATAGCGTCGAACTTGGCTAACCCTACCAGCACTACCATGCCGCCCGGGCAGGTCATTTCAAAGCCCTGTTCAAAGGGTTTGGTGGCGCCAACGGTAACGATGACAAAATCAGCGCCTTCTCCGCCGGTGAGTTTTTGTACTTCTTTAATGGCGTCGACTTTGGAGGAGTTGACAGTGTGTGTCGCGCCGAATTTCTTAGCTGCCTCAAGTTTATCGTCCGCGACATCCACCGCGATAACCGGATAGGCGCCGCTAATCGCTGCGCCTTG
>Ga0184636_1000050_pt1 | contig 26333 bp, 26 predicted proteins | sample PLM3_60_b2_FD_133164 | JGI IMG/M metagenome (GOLD analysis project Ga0184636, IMG submission 133164) | Groundwater sediment microbial communities from an aquifer in East River, Colorado, USA - PLM4_90_b2 | ecosystem: Environmental > Terrestrial > Soil > Riparian zone | place: USA: East River... | reverse complement strand
TAAATAAACCACGCTGTCAGGAGAAATACCGATGCCACCATGCCTTGTAAACAGAAAAATAATAAAAAAGCCTGCTGCAGCGGCGATCAGACTATCAATATTTTTTTTCAATGATGAAAACCGGAACATTGCATTAAATATATTAACAAAAAGAAATGCAATTTAAAAAAAGGAAGATGTAAAATCCTAAAGCTTTGTGTTCTTTGTGCCCTCTTTGTGCGCTTTGTGACCAAAAATTTCCTGGCTGAATGAATCGGACACAAAGACACTAAGGTAACACGAAGTACACGAAGAAGAATATTGAAATAATTTAGTTGATCTCTTTCAGAACAACATCCTTTACCTTATCGGCGGGAATTCTTTCCTGTTGCATGGTATCACGATAGCGGATGGTAACCGTGTTATCTTCCTTGGTTTGCTGATCAACCGTAACGCAGAAAGGAGTACCGATCGCATCCATCCTTCTATAGCGTTTGCCAATTGTATCTTTTTCTTCATAAAAACAACGGAAGTGCAGCTTGCAATCATCCATGATCTTTCTTGCAATTTCAGGAAGACCATCTTTTTTAACAAGAGGCAGTATTGCCAGCTTCATAGGAGCAAGTTTGGGAGAAAATTTCAACACGACCCGGCTATCCTGTTTTTCCGGAGTGCTCAGGTCCTGCTCAGTATAGGCTTCACTCATGATGAGCAAAAAAATTCTGTCTAATCCGATAGATGTTTCAATCACATAAGGAATATAATTCTGGTTGATCTCTGAATCGAAATATTGCATTTTCTTTTTGCTGAATTCCTGGTGATTTTTCAGATCAAAATCGGTTCGGGAATGAATGCCTTCTACTTCTTTGAATCCAATGGGAAAATCATATTCAATATCGCAGGCAGCATCGGCATAGTGAGCAAGTTTTACATGATCATGAAAGCGGAATTTCTGTTTTACCTGCGCCTCCAGGAAGGGGTTGTGAGAACCCTGCTGTTCGAAAAGTTCCAGGTGCCAGTTCATTCGTTCATTTTTCCAGAACTCATACCACTCTTTTTGTGCACCCGGGCGAATGAAAAATTGCATTTCCATTTGTTCAAATTCCCGCATACGAAAAATAAATTGCCGGGCGACAATTTCATTTCTGAATGCTTTTCCGATTTGTGCAATACCAAAAGGAATTTTCATGCGGCCGCTTTTCTGCACATTTAAAAAGTTCACAAAAATTCCCTGTGCTGTTTCAGGACGCAAATAAATTACTTCGGCTTCATCACTTATACTTCCTATCTGCGTAGAGAACATTAAATTGAATTGCCTGATTTCTGTCCAGTTTGAAGTTTTGCTGATAGGGCATTTTATTCCCTGGTTTACGATAAGATTCTTCAACCCATCAAAATCATCTTTGGCGAGCAGCTTATCCATTTGATCCAACAAACCATCAGCCTCGTCATTTCTTCCATCAATTCTCATCTCCTCAGCCTTTGCTTCTATCAAATGATCGACGCGGTATCTTTTTTTGCTGTCTTTATTATCGATCATCGGGTCGTTAAAATTGTCAACATGTCCCGAAGCTTTCCAGATGGCAGGGTGCATGAAAATGGCGGAGTCAATTCCTACAATATTCTCATGCATCTGCACCATGCTCTTCCACCAATGATCTTTGATATTTTTTTTCAGCTCGCTGCCCCACTGTCCGTAATCATATACGGCCTGCAAGCCATCATAAATTTCACTGCTCTGAAAAATAAAGCCATACTCTTTGCAATGCGAAATAATTGCCTGGAATTTGTTACTGTCCGTTGCCATAGTGCGCAAAGATAAGAGAAGCCCCACCTAAATCCTCCCGCCTGAGGCGGGGAGTACTTGCTAACGCACAAACCTAAGACTTGAAGGCTGTTTTAAGATTGGACTTGTATTAAAGTTGATGTGGAAGATTTGAAGTTTGGAATATCACTGAAGAACCACCTCCTCTCTCCCGATAGCTATCAGGAGACACAACCAGAACTACATAGTAGCACTGCAGCCGGATAAATAAAATTCTACAACTTCTGATCAGTTTTCAGTGCATCCACATTTTCTGCTTCTGCATTCTGAGCATCTGTTGTGCTGGAGAGTGATTGCTTTGACTGCACTTCAACCTGCTCAACCCATACGGCATAATTGTTAGGATAGATATGCGAGCCGGTCTCAATAGCATATTCTCTTGTAAAAGAAGCTCCGAAATAAAGTATCATAGAAGAATAATAAACCCACAACAAAATAACAATAACAGAACCGGCCGTGCCGTATGCTGTGGACATGGTACTATGCCCCAGATAATAGCTGATGAGAAATTTACCCAGCATAAAAAAGGTGGCTGTAGTAAATGCGCCTGCCCTGACATGCTTCCATTTTATTTTAGCATCGGGTAATATTTTAAAAATGAGCCCGAAAACAAGAGCTGTAATAAAAAAGGTAAGGATAAGATTGAGTATGTACACAACGATCACGGTCAGATCGGGAAATCTTTCCAGCAGTTTGTTGATGAACAGATCCATGGCACCATTAATGACGAGAGATACCAGCAGGATGAAACCAAGGCTCACGATCATTGAAAAAGAAAGCAGCCGGTTAAGGAGAAGTCTCAACCAACCTTTTCCTTTTTTGGGTTTGGCTTTCAATCGCCAGATAAGGTTGATGGAATCCTGTATCTCCCCAAATACGCTGGTGGCGCCGATTATCAGAGCTATAAACCCAATTACAGTGGCAAACTGGCTGCCACCGGAAAGAATAGAGGTGCGAACAGTCTGCTGTATGTTTGTGGCTGCATCTGAACCGACGAAGCCGGCTATCTGGCCAAATAATGTTCCTTCCACTGCCTCACGCTGGTAAAAGATCTTACTGAACCAGATAATAATGATCAATAACCCCGGCAAAGAAAAAATAGTGGAAAATGCCAGCGCTGAACTGAGTTTAAATACATTGTTAATGAAAAAATCTGCATAAGACCTTTTGATTACTTTCAAAATTCTTTTTGGCGACATCATGCTTTAGTAATGATTATGCAATTAATTCATCATACATAGTGCCAAAAGAGAAAAAGTTATCGGTCATAATTGTCAAATAAGTCATATGAGATCGTGCCGGGCCCGATGAAGCATTCCCGAATCATCAACCTACGCTGATTTTTATTAGATTTATTGCAAGATGGCCACTAAAGAAAAAATAAAAGAAATACAAAGACTATTAACAAAGGGGGTGCCTGAAGGTGAAATAAAAGAAGATTTAAAAGAACAGGGCTATTCAAAAGAAGATATTGACAAACTATTTCTGCCGCATAAATATGATATGCGTTCCTGGTATTTAACTTTTGCTATTACCTTGTTTTTGATTGGTCTTTGGATCTTTTTTAAAAATGGCAGCTTACTGATCCTGATTTTATCAGCATTACTGTTCTATGCTTATCATAGAGAAATCGAAAGACTGAAAAAATAATAACCTTATTTCAATTTGTCATTTTGCCCGGCCTTTTCGCATTACAAAGATTAATTTATTTCCAGGGCCGGATTTTTTATTTTCAGTATTCCATTAAAGCGGAATTAACCAGATCATGCAAAAACTTCTTACAATAATTTTTTCCTGGTTTTTTTTGCAGGCTTCCGCTCACAACAGTAAAGTCCCGGCTCCGCTTGAGCAAATTCATCTTCATTTGGACAAGCAGGTTTATATAGCAGGAGATACTATCTGGTTCAAAGTCTATATTTTATCTGATTTTTCCCCGGCTATAAACAGCAGGAATTTTTTTATTGACTTCCTCGACAGAAATGGTAAAATAATTGTTTCGAAAAAACTTCCGGTTATCTGGGGAACCAGCATGGGAAATATAGCTTTACCGGTTTCTCTTCCGCAGGATGTGTATATAATCAGAGGCTATACTCTTAATCAAATCAAAAACAAAGAAGATGGTTTTTTCCGGGGCATACCTGTGATCAATCCTAAAATTGCCGGCAGCGCTGAAGCAGGAATAAATAAAGAAAATTCTTCTCAAAAGAATTTATTACCAGGGAATATTTCGATAAAGATTGAGGACCATCTGAGCGGGAAATTGTTTAGTATTGAAAAAAAAGGAGATTTTAAGTCAGATGACCTCATTCTGAATGGTTATATGTATGGTCAAATGGTGTTCAGCCAGCCTTTAAACAGCGATCTCAATCCCATAAACGGTGTAATTCCTTTAAAAGACCTGCCATCTGGAATTCTCCATATAAAACTTTTTGACAACAATAAACGCCTGTTAGCCCAAAAACTAACTTTTGTTAACAACCAGGAATATTTTTTACCGGTTAATCTCCATTTGGATACTTTAAATATCCAACCTAAAGGCAGAAATGTTTTTTCTTTTGAGTTCCCTGATAGCATTGTGGGAAGCTTTTCCTTGTCAATTACAGATTATGATAAAGAGATTCGTTATACAACACAAAACAATATAATTTCTTCCTTTTTAATACCTTCTTATAAAAATTTCCCCTTTACCTGTTTTTTATCAAACGATTCAACTAAAACTATTGAAGAGCAGCTTGATCCCATAGATATTTTCGAGATACCAGGTAATACAGATTCTATTATAGCAGATGAGCCATATATACAAATAAAAGGAAAGGTCTTTGTCAATAATAAACCCGTCAAAAAGGGCGAAATTAATTTTCTTCTTCAAACCAGGGATTCTTCCTCTACTCTCATAATCGTGCCGGTGGAAAAGGATGGAAAGTTTGTTATCGACAATTTAATTTTTGAAGATACCGCAACTATTTTCTATCAAATCAATAATAAGCCGGTAACTGTAATTATAAACCAGGATAGGCCTTTACCTCTAAAAATTCCGGATTATATCCCTGGCAAATTAATTGCCGGCTTTAATAATTCAATTTTTCGTGATTCGCTTGTTCAATTAAAAGCAAATGAAATTTATACTTCACATATTGATAAATCTTTCAAAGGAAAAACTCTAAAAGAAGTTTTTGTTTTATCAAAAATACAATCTCCGGCAAGTAGTATTAATAAAAAATATACAACTGGTTTATTTAGTAATTCAACCATGGCGAAGACTATTGATTTTATCAATGAACCGCCAGGATCTCTATCCGGAAATATATTTGACTACCTACAAGGCAGAATTGCAGGTTTACGAATCACCCGGATAAGTGCATCGGCATATGAATTAGCAACATCCCGTTCTATTTCTTTAACAGGCCGTACTATTACAGCAAAAATTTTCTTAAATGAAATGGAACAGGAAGGAACTGATGTTGTAGCATCCATCCCACTTTATCAAATAGCTCTTGTGAAATATTTCACACCCGGCTATATGGCTTTACCGGGTGTTGGCCTGTCTCCTGTGCTGGCCATTTATACGAAAAAGTATGATGACATTCAAAATAAACAACAGGCTTTTGTGCAATATTTTAAATACCCGGGTTATTCAATAACAAATGAGTTCTCACCTATTTCCGGGGACGATAATGCTACAACCACAAACAGCATTACCACTCTTTTATGGAAACCTGACATAATTATTGAAAGAAGCAAATCTTATTCTATAAATTTTAATAATCCGGCAGGGGTCAGAAGATTTCATTTAATCCTTGAAGGATTTACAATAGATGGTAAATTACTTCACCTGGAAAAGATAATTAATGGCGACCGCTAACATTTATTATTGTCTATTATATCTTAAAGGAAATTTAATAATCTCTTCCAGGGCTTCTTTGATCTTCATTTTTTCTTTCGCTTCCATAATACCCCTGAACATAATATCATTATCCATAATAAACTGCATAAGTCTTTCTTCAGGAGGCTTTGAAAGCCATAATTTTAGTTGTAATTCATGTATATGTTTAGGAGTGTCGGTCATTATTAGCACATTTGCAAATTAGCATATCAGCACATTAATTTATTTCAATTTCTCATTTTGCTGATGCCTTTCTGCATCCCTGGCGTTCTTCTTTTCAAAATTTTTTTCCAGGGCGTCAGCCAGGTCAACACCGGTTTGATTGGCGATACAGATCAGCACCCATAACACATCAGCCAGTTCATCAGAAAGTCTTTTTCCCTGGTCAGATTCTTTGAAAGACTGATCACCATAAATCCGGCTCATCAGTCTTGCCACTTCTCCAACTTCTTCGGTAAGTATCGCCATATTTGTGAGCTCACTAAAATAGCGTACACCGGTTGTTTTGATCCATTGATCAACCTCCTGCTGCGCCTGCTGCAAAGTCATAACAAAATTTTTAAAATGCTAAATGCAATATAGCATGATTTGTGACGTTTGAAGTACCCACTCCGAACTTCCTACCGTCTGAAAACGATAATTTAACCGATTTATTAACCCTGAATTTTGTATTCTATGACCTGTCCGGCAATCCGTAAAATTATGGCCATGGCTGCCATTACTCTATTTGCAAATCTATCATTCGCCCAGGACCCCGGTCCAAAAACAAGGACAATTACAACAGAAAAGAAAGAATCCAAACCTTACCGTATTCTTACAAATGGGAAAAAAATTACTATTCAAAGTAGTAAAGACATCAATTACGTTATAGCCTGGACAGCCAGCGGCCACCGGTTTGTTGAACAAACCGATGTGGAAGCGCCTTCTTTTTATTTTACAGTTCCCGCCAATGAGAAATTTATCTTTATGATGATTGAGTTAAAAATGGGAAAGAGATATACAGAAAAGATCGGGGTTCAATAGTATAACACGAATTAAGGCGAATTACACGAATTTCTTAAAAAACAACTCTTTTATAGGTTAAGGACTTCTCGCTAAAGTTCACAATGATGCCTAATTTGGGTAGTGTATCAGTTTGACACCAGTCAAATTCTCGGAGTCTTGTCATGCCGGTCCTGAGCTCGTCGAAGGAAGGAGGCATCTCAGCCTTTACCACCTGAGATTTCTCGCCTACTATCCTCTAGTTTGAAAATATATAAATTCGTCGGCCCGAAATGACAATAGTCTCATTAATGAAATTGATTACCAAACTGAGACACTACCCTAATTTGATTCCCGGTGCTTTCAGATAATTAATGATCTGGGTAATAAAATTATCAATTATGAAAGCAGCTGATTTTCCTTCAAGAATGATTGAGTTGAATACTATAAAATCAGCATAGTATTTCTGAGGTAATATAAGGCCCTTATATTCAATTTTGAATTGTTTCTCCCGATTTCTCTTTAAAAATAATTTCACCCATAATTCGGTAGTGGGCCAGTTTGAAAATTTTGAAACAAGCCCACGATTTAAATCGTGGGCTAAATAACCAAATTGACCCACTACCTATAATTCGTGTAATTCGTTTAAAATTTGTGTAGTAATTACTCTTTGTCTTTCGTATCCATCACAATCGTTACCGGCCCGTCATTGAGCAACTCCACTTTCATATCAGCTCCAAAAATTCCCGTCTTTATTTCTTTACCGAGATCAATTGATAATTGCTGAATCATTTTTTCATACAGGGGAATGGCGATCTCTGGTTTGCTGGCCCTGATATAGGAAGGCCGGTTTCCTTTTTTTGTAGAAGCATGTAAGGTGAACTGGCTGATGAGAAGAATTTCTCCATCCGCATCTTTTACTGAAATATTCATCACGCCGTTTTCGTCATTAAATATGCGGAGGTTAACGATCTTGCCGCTTAGCCATTCAATATCGTCAGGAGAATCGGCATCTTCAATACCTACTAATGCCAGCAGACCTTTTTCTATCTGCGAATGGATCTTTCCATCAATCGTTACCCGGGCATTTGTTACTCTTTGGATGACGGCACGCATAGGAGTTTGTAGTTTATAGTTTATCGTTCTTACATTTGGAATGGCCTTTATTTTTTAAAATAGGCAAAATAATTGAGAAAGGATATTTCTAAGAGGAAAATGCATTAACCATAAACGATAAACCTTTCATGATCGACGTATCAAACGAAATAAACTTCCAAACCACCCGTAGCGGTGGCAAGGGCGGCCAGAATGTAAATAAGGTAGAAACCGCCGTAATCGGTTCGTTCCATATTGAATCATCACAATTATTAACTGAAGAACAGAAAGAAATAGTCCGGCAAAAACTTTCAAACCGCATTAATAAAGAAGGTTTTCTGCAGCTGAAATCACAAACCTACCGGACACAACTTGAAAACAAAGGTGAGGCGATTCGTAAGATGAATGAATTAATTCAAAATGCATTAAAAAAGAAAAAAGCAAGGATCGCCACCAAACCCAGCAAACAATCCAAAGAAAAAAGACTGGAATGGAAAAAGAAAAATGCAGAGATCAAATCAGGGCGCAGAAAATTCAGGAAGGATGAAAGCCCCCTCTAAATCTCCCCCAATGGGGGAGACTTGCCGACACACACTCATAATTGAATGATACTAAAAACAGTGACTTTCGACAAGAGTAAAAATTGTAATTTTAATCTCTTGTATTTTATGAAAAAGCAATGGCTGACCATAATCATTTTATTTTCCGGTACAATCAGCATTTCCTATATCATTGGTTCCTGCAGAAAACATGATAGAATAGTCGCCACCACTTCATTACAGCAGGTAATCCCAACCGATTTTCCCCAACCCGATTATACTTTTCAAGACAACCCCTTAACAGAAGAAGCTTTTCAACTGGGAAGAAAATTATTTTATGATGGCAGGCTTTCCCGCGACAGTGCTTTTCCCTGCTCATCCTGCCACCAGCAAATCGCCATCTTCGGAACTTATGAACATGACCGGAGTCACGGCTATGGTATGTCTCATACTTTAAGAAATGCACCGCCTCTTTTCAATCTTGCCTGGCAAAAAGAATTCCATTGGGATGGACGATACAAAACTCTATTCAGTGAAGCTGTTCAACCGATAACAACACAAAATGAAATGGCGGAGAATTTTTTTACCATCCTGTTCAGAATAAACAGTGATACACAATACCGGCGTCTGTTTAAAGAAGCTTTTGGAACTCCGGTTGCAACGGAAGACGGGATACTAAAAGCCCTTGCGCAATTTACAGGATCCATCACTTCAGCAGACTCAAAATATGATCGCTATAAAAAAGGCCAGGCAACATTTACAGCTTCTGAAATAAATGGCTACCAGTTGTACCAGTCAAAATGTGCAAGCTGTCATCCCGAGCCTTTGTTCACTGATTATACTTACCGGAATGTAGGTTTACCTGTTGACACAGGATTAAATGACTATGGAAGAATGGGAGTGACAGGAAAAAGCGAAGACTCATTAAAATTTAAAGTTCCTTCGTTGCGTAATGTAAATCTTACTGCCAATTATTTTCATGATGGAAGATTCAATACCCTGTCACAAGTGCTGAATCATTACATAAACGGAATTCAGAATAGCCCTACCCTTGATCCATCACTTGTAAACAAAATTCCTTTGACAACGACAGAAAAAACGGACCTCATTTCATTTCTTAAAACATTGAGTGATTCGACCCTGCTGCACGATCCGAGGTTTTCAAAACCATAAGCCCTGGCCTATCCTTTTCTTTGAGTTTTCATCGCTTCCAGTACCTGGCGTTGCTTTTCAATTTCTTTTTGCTGATCCTGCTGATCTTTTGCATTATCCTTCAGGTCATCCTGTAATTTCCTTATTTTCTTTTCCATGGCTTCCTGGTCATCCTGCAGGTTTTTTAATTTCTTTTCAGTTTTTGCAAGTACTTCTTCCTGGTCTTTTATCTGCTGTTCCAGGTTATATGCATCCACATCAGACGCCAGGCGATTTAAAAAAGTTTTTGCATTGCTGTTCACCAACGGATCATATCGTGCAATGATATTTTCATTATTCCGGTTAATAAGCAGGTAAACTATGGATTCATCTTTATCCTTGCGGCTCTTCCTCTCCACTTTGATCATATAATCCGCAGCTTCTGAACTGATATCAGTAAGAACAGCGCCCTTGTAAATCAAAAAACCTTTTGACTCCTTTTTCTTTAAGCCAAGTTTTTCCATCTTATCGATGATCGCTCTTTCAACAATAGCAGGGGAATAATCAAACTCGATAATGATCGCTCTCTCATCTTTTTTCTGGTAATCTACTGTTCCTTCATAAGACTGTGCAGAGGCAGAAAGCAAAATAAAAGAGGCCAGCAACAGGGTGAGTGTTTTTTTCATAGCAGTATTTTTGCCCAAATTACAGCAACCCTGGTAACCTTGCAACAGTATTAATACAAAAGGACTTAATAAATCCCGCATAGAAGGCTATTTTTGCTCTGAAATTTCCTATCCTTTGAGTGGAATAAAAAAACTTGCCGGGCAAACTCTATGGTATGGTGTACCCACCATTACTAAACGATTTTTGGGTTACCTGGTAAATTTATCATTGCCGTTTATCTTTTCTCATGCGGGCACAACTGCTGACCTGACTCAGGTTTATGCGATCATTCCTTTTTTGAACGTTCTTTTTACATACGGAATGGAGACGGCTTACTTCCGGTTTTCACAGTCAGAAGAAGACCGCAAACATTTATACAGCACTCTTTCCATATCGATTTTTATTACAACGATCCTGTTCTCATTATGCCTCTGGAATTTCCGAACAGACATTGCCGATGTTGCCGGTCTTGACAAAAAACATACACAATATATCGCCTGGGTATGCTGGATTATTTTCTTCGATACCCTGGCAACACTTCCGTTTGCAAGATTAAGGCAGGAAGGAAGACCGCGGAAATATGCCTTTGTAAGTGTAGCAGGCATTGTCTTAACTATTCTTGTCATTATTTTGTTTTTGGGCATTATCCCGGCTTATCTTAAACATCATTCAGGGGGATTCATAAAAATTATTTATAATGATAATGATCCTATCAGTTATTACCTCTTAGCAAATGTTTGTGGCAGCATTTTTACTTTTTTATTGCTATGGAAAGAATTCAGAGACCTGCGGTTTGAATTTGATACCCGCTTGTGGAAACGTGTGATGCATTATAGTTATCCATTGATCATAGTCGGATTAGGTGGTATGATCAATGATATGCTGAGCCGACTGGTGTACAGGCATGTGGTTGATGTACCAAGAGCGGAAGCAGATAAAGAGCTGGGGATTTTTGGAAACCTTTACCGCCTTGCAGTAATGGTTACAGTGATGATACAGGCATTCCGGATGGCGGCTGAACCATTTTTCTTTAACAAGTCAAAAGAAGAATCTGCGCAAAAAACCTATGCAAGAGTGATGAAATTTTTTGTGATCGCCTGCTGTTTTATGTTTTTGTTCATTGGACTTTACCGTGACGTGCTGCAATGGATCTTTACAACACGATCAAAAGAATGGGGTGAGGGCATTTACATTGTTCCCATTCTTGCCATGGGAAATATTTTTCTCGGCATTTATTATAATCTAAGTATCTGGTACAAGCTTACAAACAAAAATTTGTATGGCGCCGTGATTACCATCAGTGGCGCTGTGATCACTGTTCTGCTCAATATTCTTTTAATTCCTAAGCTTCATTACCTCGGCGCAGCTCTTGCTACATTCTGTTGTTATTTCTTTATGATGATCACCAGTTATTTACTGGGACAAAAATTCTATCCCGTGCCCTATGCAAAAAAGAAACTGATCGCTTACCTGGTAATGGTGACACTTATTTATTTATTTCATCGCGGTTTGTTGATGATCTGGAGCAACAAATGGTTTGATGTCGGCTCAGCTACCATTTTATTAATGCTGTTTGCCTTGTTTATTGCAAAAATTGAAAGGAAAGAGTTTCAGCGTTTGCCGTATATAGGAAAATATCTTGTGCCAAAAGCTGTATAAAACTATCTTTGTATATGTTTTACAGGCGAAAAATTATATTATCATTATTACAGATTTTTGGCGGAGAACTCGAAAAGATTAATTTTTATAAATTGTTATTTATCTTTTCAAAAAGACAACAAAAACCAGAATACGATTTCATTCCTTATAAATTTGGTTGTTACTCTTTCTCTGTTCAGGCTGACTTAATAACCATGGACAAAAAAAGCCTGCTAAAAGATAAAGATGAATCTATTACCAAGTTAGATAGAAAAAATTATTTGTCTACTCTAAATGATTCAGATAAAAAACTTATAATAGAACTTCATAATCAATTTGTCAATAGCACCGCTGATGATTTAATGCGTTTTTCCTATGTCAATTATCCATACACCGCAATCAATTCCAAAACTGCTGAAAGGTTGTTAACGTATGAGCAATTAATGAATGTAAATGCGCATCGCCCAGAATCTGATAAAATAATTTTGTTTACAATCGGGTATGAAGGAATTTCTTTGGAAGAGTATTTAAATAGAATGATAAAACATGATGTAAAGGTTTTAATAGATGTGAGAAACAATCCAATAAGTATGAAATTTGGTTTTTCCAAAAATCAACTCAAAAATTATTGTGAGAAAATAAAAATTGAATATCTGCATATACCTGAAGTGGGCATTGAATCAGAACTTCGCCAAGAATTAAATACTCAATCCGATTACAATAAGTTATTTGCTTATTATAGAAAGAATAATTTGCCAAAAACTATCTCTTATCAGCAAAAAATATTCGAACTTCTAAAAAGCAAACACAGAATTGCGTTGACATGTTTTGAAGCAGATGTTTGCCAATGCCACCGAAAGCATTTGGCTGAAGCCATAACCCAACTTTCCGGTTGGTATTATGAATTAAAACATCTTTGATGGCTATTACTAAAGTTCTCATAGCGGTTACAACTTATCCTCTTCCATCAAGATCATACGACGAGTTAGTTTGTACTGGAGGATTTTTAGAAAATGGCAAATGGATTAGGATTTATCCTGTTCCTTTTAAGTTTCTAGAGTTCAAAAAGTATCAGTGGATTGAATTAGATCTTAAAAAACCCAGAACGGTTGATTTTCGTCCCGAAAGTCATTCTCCCCTTTATCCAGACTTATCTGATATGAAAATTGTTGGAGAAATTGGCACTAAATATGAATGGGAAGAAAGGAAAAAAATTTGTTTGAAAGAAGTTTTTGATAAAATGGATGACTTAATTCTTCTTTCTAAAGAACCTATCAATAAGTCATTAGCGACTTTTAAGCCATCAAAAATTATTGATTTTATCGTAGAGAATGAGGATAGAGAATGGAAAAAAGATTGGATTGAGCAATTGAAACAAATTGATCTTTTTACCTCTCATGGAAAGGAAAATTTAGCACCCAGGATTCCGATTCGTAAGGTTCCATATAAATTCAAATATCATTTTATTGATGCTGTTGGCAAAGAATCAAAAATGATGATCGAAGATTGGGAAATAGGTGCTTTATATTGGAATTGCTTAAAAGCAGCAGAAGGTAACGAGACAATTGCACTTCAAAAAATAAGGCAAAAGTATTTCGATGAACTCGCGAAGACAAAAGATCTTTATCTCTTTTTGGGAACTACTGCTGAGTGGCATCGTCGTAGAGCCATTAATCCATTTGTTATTATTGGCGTATTTTATCCCTCTAAAATTGTCCAAACAAGACTGCAATTTTAGACTCGTTTTTCTCAATACAACTTCACAAACGGATTATTCATTTTCTCAAAACCAATCGTTGTCATGGGTCCGTGACCGGGATAAATTTTTGTATCGTCTGACAGGGTGAAGAGTTGGGTCTGAATACTGTTGATCAGGGTATCATAATCTCCGCCGGGCAGATCCGTTCTCCCGATACTGCCATTGAATAATACATCACCGCTGATAACAAATCCACCAGCTTCGTCATAAAAACAAACGCTGCCGGGCGAATGACCGGGAGTAAACCGAACTTCCAGTTCATCCTCACCCAGCTTTATTTTCTCTCCTTCTTTGATAAAGATCAGCTCGCCCCGGTAATTCTCAAATGGCATTTGCCACATTTCCCCGGAGGCAGGAGCAAAATCCAGCACCGGTTTTTCTTGTTGGTGAAGGTGAAGTGTTAAACCCCAGGTATCGGCCACGAACTTATTGCCAAATACATGATCGAGGTGGCAATGGGTGTTGAGCAGCAGAACAGGCTGCAGGCCTGTTTTTCCTATGAATGTTTTTAATATATCTTTTTCTTTTTCAAAATAACAGCCGGGGTCAATAATGCAACAGCGCTTTTGTTCGTTATACAAAACATAAGTATTCTCTTCGACGGGGTTAAAACTAAATGCCTTGACGGTTAACATTACGGTTTTTCGTATTTTACATGCAATTTACAACCCGCACCATTACTATTGTGAGTCATGAATCGTTGGTCATGAGTAAACTTTACTTTACGACTCACGTCTCAGGGTTCACGAAAGAGAACAGAGAACCGGAAGATGAAGAGTCCTGCACATGCAGGAAGGGATGCCAAATAAAGTTGCTGCCACTGACAACATAAAAATAAAAAAGAACGATTTTAGGATAATACGAAACAGCAAAAGATTTCTATGAAGAAAGTTACCAGCCTGGTTGCCTGCCTGACCCTTTTAATAGTAACCACGCAGGCGCAAGTAAATGCGGTTGAATTCGGAAAGAACCGTGTACAATACCAAAAGTTTAAATGGAAGTATTACCAGACAGAAAATTTTAATACGTATTTCAGCCAGGACGGGCTTGAATTGGGCAAGTACGTAGCCCAGGTAGCAGAGAATGAATTACCCGGCATTGAAGAATTTGTAGAGTATGGCCTGCAGCGTCGTGCGAATATTGTTGTATATAATAATTATGATGAATATCGTCAATCCAATATTGGTTTGGGTATTGACTGGCAAACTGCCGGTGGGGTTACCAAACTGGTAAATAATAAAATGATCATTTATTTTGATGGTAACCATGATAATCTCAGGAAACAAATACGCCTTGGTCTTGCAAGAATATTGGTGGAAAATGTTTTGTTTGGCGATGACCTCGGTGAGTTTGCTGCTAACCAGGCGTTACTTGATCTGCCCAAATGGCTAACAGATGGCTATATTGAGTACGCTGCTGAACCCTGGAGCATCCAGGAAGATGATGAATTGAAATCTGCCCTGCTTTCCGGCGATTACACTAATTTTTATCAATTCGCTTATGAAAAGCCCTTGCTGGCGGGACATGCTTTCTGGCATTATATCGGCAATAAATATGGCGTAAGCAAAACGAGCTACCTTCTTTATCTCAGCCGTATCTATCGCAATCTCAACAGCGCGTCACAAAAAGTAACAAAGAAAAAATTCAAGCAGGTGCTGAGCGATTTTATGACTGACGAATCGGAAACTTATTATAAGGACATCCGGAGCCGCCGCACGGTTCCTAAAGGACAGCTTTCTGTAACCGAAGAGATCGGCAAGAAAGATTATATCCGCTTTAATGCAAACCCTCAGCCCCGCACTTTTACCTATGCCCTGGTTGAATTTAACAAGGGACAATATCGCGTGGTGCTGATGGAAAATCTTGTTAACAGGAAAGTGTTATTAAAATATGGAGCGAGGGCAAATGAAAATGAACAAAATCCAAACTACCCGATTTTGGCCTGGGATGGTAAGGGCACCCGTCTTGCCTGTATTTACTGGATAGAAGGAAAATTAAAACTGTTTGTATATGATTTGTTGAATCGCATCAAGGTAGTAAAGGACCAGGAATTACATCAATTTGACCAGGTGCAGGATGCAAAATATATGCTGGATGCAAACACCTTGCTTCTTTCAGCGGTGAAAGGAGGACAATCGGATATCTATGTTTATAAAATAGATAGGCAAACTATTGAACAGGTTACGAATGATGTGTATGATGATCTTGATCCTTCATTTGCAGCCTTTCCTAATAAAACAGGTATCATTTATGCAAGCAACAGGCCTGATGCCACAGCAGCCAGCAGCAGTGATTCACTGCCGGCAAAGCGTTTTAATATTTTCATGGTCGATAACTGGAACAAATCAGAATTCAAGCAGATATCGCAACTTACAGATGTACGATTTGGAAATGCCCGTTATCCCTCTCAATACAATACCACACATTTTACGTTTGTAAGTGATGAGAGCGGGATCAATAATCGCTACGCGGGCTTCTTTAAAACCGAAAGAGCAGGTCTTGATACCCTGGTATTTATCGGTGATGAAGTGTTGCGGAACCCGGAAAGAAAGGAAGTTGATAGTTTACTTAAAGAATGGAAAAAATCAGATATTGATTCGGTAGGTTTTGTTTCCGTTACAAATGATTCAACCTATATTTTCCCATTGACAAATTACCAGAGCAGTTTACTGGAAACAAGAACAGCAGGTGATAACAGCCAGGTAAGTGAAGTGGTAAGACAAGGTGATTTTAAATTTTTATACCGCCTGCGTGTTGATGAAAATACATTGCGGCGCAGGAACGTAACCGCCAGGCCAACAGAATATATGAAGCATTTGCAGGATCAGCAGCGGCTTGTTTCAGATAAAACCATTTTGAATCAGCCAAAAACAGATACGACAAAAAAGAGTGATGATTTTTTTCAGAATGAATTTGAAAATGAAAAAAAAGATACCTCTTCCCAACTCGGCAAAGTTTTCAATGGGGAAGAAATTTCTAAAACCGGATCTGTTTTAAGCAAGGCAAGACTGTTTGAATACCGCCCGCCCAAGTATTTTGTTGATTATGCTGTAACAGGTTTTAATAATAGTGTTTTTGGTACCCGTTACCAGACATATAAAAACGGGTCAGGGCCGGTTCAACTTTCAAATTCGGATGATTTTAATGGCATTATCCGGATGGGAACTTCCGATCTTTTTGAAGATGTAAAATTCACCGGTGGTTTTCGTCTTGCTACCAGCAACCTCAGTAATTATGATGTGTTGTTTTCTTTTATGAATTACCGGAAGCGCCTTGACTGGGGCGCCATGATGTATCGCACCAATGAAGAAGTTTCGATCGGTACTAATTATGACGGGCTGGTCCGATCAAATCTTTACCTGGTAAACCTGCAATATCCCTTGGACCGGGTAAGAAGCCTCCGGGCAAAGATCGGTCCCCGGTTTGACCGTATTATTGTAAAAGGAAAAGACGCAGCATCCTTATCTGCTGAGGATGCTAAAAGAACATTCGGGCAATTGAGTCTTGAATATGTATACGATAACACGCTTAATCCCGTGTTGAATATCTGGAAGGGTTTAAGATATAAAGCTTATTTCGATTGGTTCGGGCAGATGAGTAAGGTACAATCTAATGAAGGCCGGTTTATGATGAATGCCGGTTTTGACGTACGACACTATCTTCCTATTTACCGTAATATTATCTGGGCTGTTCGTGGGGCGGGTGATTTTTCCTGGGGCAATCAAAAAGTAATTTATTATCTCGGTGGTGTCGATGGTTGGATCATGTTTGGGCAAAACCAGAAAGCTAATGGCGAGTACCGTTATTTCGATCCCTCCAATGTTCCCGATCCGGATGCAGACTATGCTTATGAATCACTGACTGTTAATATGCGGGGCTTTAAACAAAATGTGGCTAATGGAAATAATGCTTTAGTTATTAATAGCGAAGTCAGGGCGCCTGTATTTTCCACCCTGTTGAACAAGCCCATCAATAATGCTTTTTTAAGAAATTTTCAATTGGTACAGTTCTTTGATCTTGGCACGGCCTGGAATGGCCAGTTTGATAAAATTGAGAGGCCTTCTGTAACCTATGGCAGCCCACCTGTAACAGTAAAGGTAAAAGCCGGTGGCATTGGCCCGCTGGCTGGTGGTTATGGTTTTGGAGCACGCAGCACCTTGCTTGGTTACTTCATTCGTTTTGATGCAGCCTGGCAAATGAATGGCTTCTTCAGAGGTAAACCCCAATTATATTTTGCGATGGGCATGGATTTCTAAAACTTCTATTCTCTTTTATATAAAACCTTCCTTTACAGGGAGGTTTTTTTATGCAACAAGTTTTAGTAATTCGCGGCCCTCAGGCAGAACAAAGGTCAAAGAATATCAATGTCTTTGATCTTTATCTATACCCCTCCGCCTGAATTAAAAAACAAAGCCCCTCAAAACTGAGAGGCCTTGTACAAAACCAACAATCAACCAGGTTTTATGGGATGGGTACCAGGTATTTTTGAATCAGCAACTTTTTGTTTTTTACAATTCTTTCAGCTTCAAAAAATAACGATATGGTTTCAGAGTAAAATTTACTAAATCTGTAATTGCCTGCCCCCAATACTTTCCTATGATAAACCCACACTATTAAAATAGTTCCCGCCATCAGAACAAAATGAAAACTCCGGCTTGCTATTTTTCTTAAAAAATTCTTTTTAGAATAAAAATAACAGAGTGTAGAGCACTGGAAAATGATATGCTGATCTTCGTCTCTTAATATCTGTGTACAGATTTTTTTTAGCAATAATGATGAAGTAGCCTCCATCAGTGCCCTGTAATATACTTTGGCAATGATCTCTGCAGTAACCAACACCACAATAGAATTTTCAAGACCGGTTAATTTTCTTATCCATCTGAAAATACTATCTACCCAATGACAGTTAATTTCAGGTATTGAATGTTTATTCATAAACTTACCCAGCACCCTTGCATGCATTTGTTCTTCCGAAATGAATAATTTTATACATTCAAAATACTGTGGATCGGGAAAAGTTTTTGCAAATGCAAATAAATGCTTGCCTTCAGAATTTTCTCCCTTTTGAAATTGCTGAATTGAGTGGGTGATAATTTCTTTCTCTATGCCGGTAAGTTTGTCTTCCTCTGTCCAGTCAATATCAGAAAAATGAGTTTTGTTTGACTCAAAATATTTTTTCCAGTTTGCAAGTTCCATAAAAAAAATTTTAAAATTTATGCTTGCGGCTCTCCTGATTTTTTAAAACTATAGTAAAGGATAACCATGAAAAACGAAAAGCAGGTCGTCATTGCCCATACATATTTATGATCGTAGGGATTGAAGATGATCCCAAAAATTTCTCCGAACAGGGAAAATGGATTGGTAATAACATCCCAGCTATTGAAGCGCAAATACCTGCCGATGTAAACTCCAAAAGCATTCAGCCACATCACCATGCAGATCACAATTCCTGAAGTAATTTTCCCTTTTGCAGTCTTTAAAAGGCTTTCCATTCTGAGCATGGATACTATTCCAAATAAAATTCCGTTCCATGCAAATGAAAGAATCATCGTAAGATCAAACCATTGATGACCGGAAGCCATATCTCCCAGGTGAAAAAGATCGGTAAGAATGTAAAACGAGTTAGGCATAAATAAAAGCCAGGCAAGAATGATCAGTATAAGTTTTATCCTGTTTTTTATTGTTTTAAAATGCCGGTTGAGCCAGCCTGATATATAATAAGGAACAAAGGCCAGGAAAAGATTCCAGCCCAGGAAGGCATAGGTAATATGCCCTGTTATTAAAATTCTCATACCCAATAACAACAGGCTGAAAGCTGAAGAGATCAGCAGCCAGTGATGAATGGTTAGACCATCCGGAGTTTTTCTTTCTATCATTAATAAAAACTTCTTCATGCAAAGATTTTAGGAAGAAAAATAATAGTCCCGGTCACGAGTGCAGTGATTGCTGTAATTAAAACAGCGGCAGCCGATACATCTTTAATAAATTTTATGGATGGATGGAATTCCTGTTCAACCATATCCGCCAGTTTTTCAATAGCAGTATTGAAAAGCTCGGCCGCCCACACAAGACCAACAGCAAGAGTAATAGCCATTGCCTCTGTTTTACTGATAGTAAAGAATAGAGAAGCAATAAACACCAGAATGGTCATCAGCAAATGAATAACGGCATTATGTTGTGTGTTAAAAAATGTATTCAGCCCCGCAAGGGCATGGCGAAAGCTTTTTAATCGTGCACGTATCGAAAATGAACCAGGTGGTTCTTTCTTTTCCATAAATTCTTTTTTCATCTTTATTTATTTAGAAGCTACCATTGAATCTTTCTTGAATAATACATTACTACTGCCAGGGTCAGGAATAAGCCGACACTGCCAAGCAATAAGGCATAGTCCTGTAACTGCAGAATCGTGAATACATAGGAGTATAAAAGCACCAGCACAAATGACAAAAGCATTGAAAGTCTTATTGATTGTAATAATCCCTTTACAAACCAGGTTATAAGGCCTACTGTTGCCAGGGCTGCCACAGCATAGGCTCCATTAAAACCGATATATTCTGAAAAAGATAAAAGCAGTGTATAAAACAGAATCAATGCAAAGCCTATTAATGCATAATGCACCGGGTGAATCGATTTCCTGTTATTCGTTTCGATCAGGAAGAACGCAGTAAAGGTTAGCAAAATGCAAAGTATGGCATACTTTACCGATCTCATTGTTTTATGATACCCGTTCACAGGTATAAAAAGATCTACGCCAAAAGAAGCTGCGCTTAAATTGTAAACATCATCTTTCCAGGCCTGGGGAAAATTTCTTGTATGCGAAAAGCTTTTCCATCCTGCTGTAAAGCCGGTTTTATTAATATCGGATGTATCAGGCAACTGGCCCCCGGTAAAACTTGGATCAGGCCAGGTTGATTGCATTTGTACAACCGTTTGCTTACCTACCGGTGTAAATAGTAATTGCTCAGACCCGTTAATATTTATCCGGGAAGAAAAGCTGATTCCTGATGCTGCTTCTGCTTCTGTAACAGGTACAGGTGATACAAAACCTTCTTTAAAGACAGCATTATTTATGTAGGATGGGGTTAACGACAGGGTTGTTCCATTCCAATTAATCTGCAGTTCATCTTTCAATCCTTTCGCATCGTTAATATTCAGACATATATATGCTTCACTCCAGGCCAGATCGGTTGATGCCAAATTTAATTTTTGCAGAGGCAACGAAGAAAAACTTCCGTTTACCTTAATTGCAGCCGAATAAAGCATTACCTGGTAAATACCCCGATACCTTTTTTCGGGTCTGACTACGGATTCAATATTTAATTTATCAGGTAAAAAATAAGCAAGCGACTTTATAATAACCGGCAAGCCATTATTATCTTTTGCTGATCGGTTGTAGGGAATTACCAATACAGGCCCTGTTATGTTTTGCCTGTCGGCCCATTTACTGCTGACCTCGGTAAATGCTTCTTTTTGTCTTTCTTCTCTTTCCCTGATAAGATTTTGAACAAAGTAGGCAGGTACTAATAGCAAAAGAGCCAGTGCGGCTATGATCAATCCTTTAATGATCAGTTTAGTTTTTTGCCAGACATTTTGTGTAATTACGGTTTCCATTTTTATAATTTTTAAAAATTTAAGCAGATGTATTTTCAGCGATCCATTTCCACCAGAAGGCTGTGCAGCTGGTATAAACAAACATATTATACAAGTCATCGCTGACTGAATGCCCGTTACGAACGATCGCCATGTAAACCGGGATTAAAAACACAATCGCAAGCAGGGTGATGAGAACACCCATAACATGTGTGGGGAAATACACCCAGCCGGATTTTTTAAACCATACCTGTTTCATGATGATCATTTTTGTTTGTAATTAACCAGGTTATTGAATTCTTCGAATTTCTTTTCATGCCGATCTTCTATTTTCTCCAGTTCCAGTATTTTATTATAGCAAATACCTAAGGGTATCAAACCGATGATCCCGAATGAACAATCAATCATTCTCCACCATAAAGGAATGCCCCGGAAATATCCTGCAATAAGTGCAAGAGGGATTATCAGCATACAGGCAATCATCCCGAATTCGATCACCCATCTATTTTTTACAGGATCTTTATATGGACCTATAAACGCAATGGCAAGAACAAGATGAGCAAAGGCCAGCCAGTCATATCCATAAAACAGGTAGGGATATTTTTCACCTGTATCTTTTATTCCCGTATAAACTTCATTTAACCAGCTGCCAATAACAGAATCAAAATCGAAAAATCTTATAGCAATTGATAATTCCCATTCAGCAGGCATGGCTGTTAAACCACTTATAAGAAGCGTTATTATGAAGAGTAATAACCATCTCCTGATTGTTTTTGTATTTCTTTCTACTCGGAAAGTGCTTTGCATTTCAAAGTGTTTGGATAAAAAAATTATTTTACTCCTTTTATCATGTTTTCTAAGGCAGTTATGTGGTCAGTAAATGCTTTTTCGCCTGCCTTGGTAATGGAATAAGTTGTATTTGTTTTCCTGCCGATAAATCCTTTATGCACTTTAATATACCCGTTGTCTTCAAGATTTACCAGGTGAGTTGCCAGGTTTCCATCTGTCACTTCCAGCATTTGTTTCAGGTCATTAAAATTCACTTCCTCATTCACCATAAGGATACTCATCACACCCAAACGAATGCGGTTATCAAAAACTTTATTTAAACCTGTTATCGGATTCTTCATAACGACTTCTAACGATTGATTAATGACTCAGGGCTTTCTCTCATATTTCCACCACATCATTATACCGTAGACAATATGCAATAAGCCAAAACCGGTTGCCCAGAAATACAAACCATAACCTATGTATTGTGTATTGATCAAACCCAGGAGAATCTCTATGTAACCTAAATACCTGATATCACTTAAGGTGTACTTACTTCCATTTACCAGGGCAAGACCATAAAAGATCAAACTGGCAGGGGCAATAAATCTCCATTCATTATATTGGAGCATCGCAAGAATAAAAACTCCACCACTTATCAATGGTATCAGCACATTCCACATTAATTTCCTGGCAGTAAGATCCCAGACCGGCAGATGATTTTGCCTGGCTCTTCGCCATGTGAAAATAAATGCCAGTACCAATGCTACTACCAGCACAGACGCAGCCAGTAAAAGCAAATCCGATCTTAAAACAGAAAACTTTGGATTACTATAACCATAGGTATTGAAATCAATATAGTAAGGGTCAAGCCACCCTATTTTTGCAGCATATGCACCGGCCAGTGCACACAGGCCGGCCGCAATACCGCTTAAGCCGCTTAGTGAGATAAACCGGGAAGATCGTTCCATGATACGTTTAATGTCGCTGATCTCCTGTAATGTTTCTGATTGTTGATTTTGTTCGCTCATAAAAAGCACTTTGTAACACAAAGTACATAATTCAATCTTAATTTTCAAAATTTTGTCGGTTTTTTTACGTTATACACCGACTATTTATAAGCTCACCCGTTGGTTTATTACATTTGTACCCTGATTATGAAATTCAAAAGACTGGTAATCTGTACGTTTTTGATATTACTGGCATTAACTCCACAAGCCCAGAAAAAAATCATTTCGGGATTCATAAAAGATTTTCATAGTGATGAGCCTGTTCCCTTTGCCTCCTTGCATTTTAAAGGAACAACATCAGGGGCTCTTACCGATTCTTCCGGAGCTTTCTTTTTTTCTTTTAACCGGTGGCCTTCGGATACCATGGAAATTACCTGCGTAGGGTATCAACCTTATAAATTATACATTAGCCCGGCGGAAGATTCGATTTTAGTTAATGTAAAACTTGAAAGAGGAACTTTTAATGAAGGAGTAAAAATAAAGGTAAAAGTGAATAAAGGGTTATTGCTTTGGCGAAAGATCGTAAAAAATAAGGATAGGAATGATCGTTACAGGTTTGATAATTTTTCTTACGAGTTATATAATAAACTGGAAATAGATCTGAAAAATATAAATTTTAAAGGACTTGCCAGGCTAAAACCCCTTCGCCCTGTTACCAACCTTATCAATAGCAATATTGATTCAACAGAAATGCCTCCTATTTTACCTTCCTATCTCACCGAAGCCCTATCAGATTATTACTATCAGAAAAAACCTTTGAAAAGAAGAGAAGTGATCAAAGCAGCTAATACTAACGGAGTAGAAAATGAAAGTATTATAAAATTTCTCGGAGGTATGGACCAGAACATCGATATCTATGACAATTTTATCCCTGTTTTTGATAAACAATTTGTGAGTCCGGCGAGTGATAACGGCGACGCTTATTATAATTACAGGGTGGCAGACACACAATTCATCAATCATCGTAAATTTTACCATCTTGTATTTACACCAAAACACAGGGGTGAAAATACTTTTGAAGGTGACTGCTGGATACATGATACAACCTTTGCTGTCCAAAAAATGAACTTGCGATTAGGAAAGGATGCGAACGTAAATTTTTTAGAAACTCTTAGCCTGATACAGGAATACAGGCTTATCAATGACAGTATATGGTTTCTTGCAAAGGATAAATTTGTTGCCGACCTGGCGCCGTTCGGGAAAGGATCACCCACATTTGTAGGTCGAAAAACTACTACCTATAAAAATGTCTTAACAAATGATACTTCTGTAACAAAAGAATTACTGAAGAATAAAATACAGGAAGAAACGATAACTCTACCCGGCGCAACGCAAAAAGGCAATGCCTACTGGACCGCTTCACGTCACGATACACTAAGCAAAAATGAAAATGCGATCATTAAAATGATGGATACGCTGATGAATGCTCCTGTGTTCAAACGCTTTACCAGGCGGCTTGATTTTATCGGTACCGGCTATTTAAATTGGGGAAATTATCAACTGGGCCCCTGGTACAATTGGGCCACATACGATTCATGGGAGGGTTTCAGAACACGTTTTGATATAGGTACCAATCATCACTTCAGCCGGAAAATATGGTTGCATAGTTATCTTGCTTACGGGTTTGGGGACAAAAAATTCAAAGGAAAAGCAGAAGCGCTGTACCTTATTAATAAAAACCCCCGTAGTTTTTTATTCGGGTCTTATACAAATGACCTTGACTTTGGACAGAATTATTATGGCGAAATCACTTCGGACAACATATTTGCATTAGCCATTCGCAAACCGAATGTGCCGGTGAAATATATCAATGTTGAAGAAAAACGACTGGAATTCTATAAACAAACAAATTCCGGTTTTTCATTTTATCCTTCATTGGTTCATAAAGTCTACACCCCTTTAAAAAATATTCCACTCAAAGATTCTTTTGCCGTCACAAATGGCGGAGATCCGCTTAGCACTTTTGAAATTGGTATTCGCCTTCGTTACGGCTACCTTGAAAAATATTTAGAGAACAATTTTCACCGTATTAGTTTGGGAAGCCCCTACCCGATCGTTGAAATAAATTTGACCCACGGCATTTCGGGCATTTTTAAAAGCAGTTATAATTATTCAAAGGTTTCTGCAAATGTTTCAGATTATATCAAAATTTCTCCTTATGGCAGCATTGAATACAATGTATTTGCGGGCAAAACTTTTGGAACACTTCCTTATGTGCTGTTAGATATTCACCCCGGTAATGAATTACATTACTATAATAAGTATGCATTCAACATGATGAATAAATATGAATTTATCAGTGATAAATATGCAGGCCTCAATTTTGAACATATTGTTGGAAATGGGATTTTCCGATTGTTTCCGAAATTAAAATTCCGGCAATTCTGGACAGCTAAGGTGCTTGTGGGAAATCTGAGCGATGCCAATGTGGCTCTTAACTTTAAATCAGGGAATACATTTCAAACATTAAACGGCCGCACTTATATGGAATTGGGTACAGGTATTGATAATATCCTCCACGTTTTCCGCGTTGATTTTATTTGGAGGGCTTTGCCGTCATCACTTCACTATGATAGCCCCTCAAAAAGATTCGGGGTGTTTGGCAGTTTCCGGTTGAGTTTCTAATGACTATTCAAAATTTTTCAAACCATTTTGATTATAATAAAGCGGCCAGGATGATAAGATACAACACAACGTAAATGCCAAAGCCGATCCATGCCCATTTTATCCTGTTCCTTCTTTTCTCATCTTTTATAATATAGGCTATGATAATACCTATCAGGCCTAATAAAAAACCCAGGGCAAAGCCACCCAGATGAAACCCGATTTCTCCATCAACTTTTTTAATAAATTTTTGAAATTTCTTATCGTCAATTGTGCCATCCGCAAGAATTGATTTTTTCAACTCCCGTTGGGCGAGTTTAAATCCTATCCGGTCAACAAGGCCCATCCTTCGTCTTGTCAAAACTTCAAATTCGCTTGTTTTCATTTGTGACAATTGCATCAGTGAGACCTTTTGTCCCGATTTATCAACAGAAAAAAAAATTTCTGAGGCTTTAAGCGGAGGCTGGGCGAGGTCAAAAGATGCAGAAGCGGCTGTAAGAAATAAAATAGAGATAAAAAGAATCAGGATCTTTCTCATAAGTTGTGATTTAAATGGTTAGAGAACTATAGAACAAATTTAGAATTGATTTTTAAAAAGAATTAGCCGGGAATTTGAATCTTTCAACATTTAAAACATAGCCCGGGATACACATTCCAATAGAGTTTCACAAGCCTTTCTGATCCCGGTTTCCGAAATGATCAATGGCGGAGAAATGCGAAGACAGTTTGCTGCAAATAAAAACCAGTCAGTCAATACCCCGTTTTGAATGCAGCTATTAATTATTTTTTTATTGGTTTCAAAAGAATCAAACTCAACTGCCAGCCATAAACCAAAGGAACGGACGGACCTTATTTTCGGATG
>Ga0184636_1000049_pt1 | contig 26543 bp, 24 predicted proteins | sample PLM3_60_b2_FD_133164 | JGI IMG/M metagenome (GOLD analysis project Ga0184636, IMG submission 133164) | Groundwater sediment microbial communities from an aquifer in East River, Colorado, USA - PLM4_90_b2 | ecosystem: Environmental > Terrestrial > Soil > Riparian zone | place: USA: East River... | reverse complement strand
TATGAAGGAAGCGGAATAAACTATCTATGGTTCAGAATACCCCTGCAGATTTTCTTCATTGCCTGGGTATGGTTTTTTGGAATAAAATAAAAGATCTTTTCATCACTCCCTCCCGAAGCTATCGGGATCAGCATTCACCAAATTGCCTTAATTTCGGCGAAATTTTCTTTTCTATGGCTGAAGTAATCCTGATGCCCCGCTTAAGCGATACAATGACTGAAGGGGTAATTGCTGCCTGGCATAAAAATGTGGGTGATCCGGTGAAAAAAGGCGACCTGCTTGCTGAAGTAGAAACCGATAAAGCAACTATGGACCTGGAAAGTTATAAAGATGGTACTCTTTTACATATCGGCGTGGACAAAGGCGGCAAACTGCAGGTGAATGATCTTCTTGCAATCATTGGTAAACAAGGGGAAGATATTTCCGGGTTATTAAAAGACCATCAGTCTTCCGGAGAAAAAACACAGGAGAAAAAAGAACCTGTCAGGGCGGACAAAGAAGAAGCTGTTGAACAAGGAGCAAAACCTGTCCCGCAACAGCGGGAGAATAAAGATCAGGGAAGTGAAAAACAATCTGCTCAACCCGGGCCGCAGGAAGTAGCCGGCAATGGACAACCCCCAACTGAAGATGGCAGGGTAAAAGCTTCTCCTCTTGCAAAAAAACTGGCAGCAGAAAAAGGGATTGATATCACAAGAGTACATGGTACAGGTGACGGAGGAAGAATTACCAAACAGGATATTGACAGTTATAAAGAGGCTGAAGTCAGCCAGGAATCAAGAGTTCAGGGTCGGGAGCCGGGAGTAAAACAACCTGAAATAATTAAATATATTCCTTCCGTGCCGGCAGGAAAAGAAAGTTTTGAAGAGTTCCCGGTTTCCCAGATGCGTAAGATTATAGCAAAGCGTCTGGCAGAAAGCAAATTCACTTCTCCGCATTTTTATCTGACTATGTCCATCGATATGGACAAAACAGTGGATAGTCGTGCAAAGCTTAACGAAGTAAGCCCGGTAAAAATTTCATTCAATGATTTTGTACTTAAAGCCTGTGCCATTGCATTGAAACAACACCCGGCAGTCAACAGCAGCTGGATGGGCGATAAAATACGTCGTAACTATCATGTGCATATTGGTGTTGCGGTTGCCGTAGAAGACGGCTTACTTGTTCCTGTTGTTCGCTTTGCCGATACAAAATCTCTTTCACAAATAGCTACAGAAGTAAAAGCATTGGCACAAAAAGCAAAAGATAAAAAATTACAACCTGCAGATTGGGAAGGAAACACATTTACTATTTCGAACCTGGGTATGTTTGGGATCGAAGAATTTACTGCGATTATCAATCCTCCTGATGCATGCATATTGGCAATTGGTGGTATTACAGAAACTCCGGTCGTAAGAGAGGGGCAAATTAAGATCGGCCACGTAATGAAAGTAACAATGAGTTGCGATCACCGTGTGGTAGATGGGGCAACGGGTTCTGCTTTTTTACAAACGCTGAAAGGATTGCTGGAAGAACCGTTGAGGATGCTTGTGTAAGAAGATGATAGTTAATAACTGAATAGATGATAGTTGACCAGAAGTATCATAAGTCATCTGAAAAACTATTATCTGTCCTCTCTAAAATTATCATCTGCTTTTAAGCAACTTTCTCCTCTGATGCCATGGCAACCAAATGATGTCCCTTTCTTAAACTGAGCCAGGCTAAAAATGTACTGACAAGGATCAGGATGGCTCCTAAAAAAAATGAAACACCGGGAAAATAAACAGGCGCAGTAGTAGTAAACCATGCAAATAAATTATTCATCAGCAGCGGACCAAAAATAGTGGTTGCACTCATTAAACTTGTTAATGCTCCCTGCAATTCTCCCTGTTCGTTTTTCGGCACATTCCCCGACATGATTGACTGCAATGCCGGCCCCGCAATACCTCCCAAACAATAAGGAACCAAAAATGCAAACATCATCCAGCTTTGAGTAGCAAAGGCAAACAAGAACAGACCTACAGAATAAAGCATTAATCCTATGTAAACGCTTTTTTCATTGCCTAATTTCGGGTTTACAATTCGTATCAATCCTGCTTGTACAGTGGCTACTAATAGCCCGACAAGAGCTAAAGAATAACCAATCATTTTGGGACTCCAGTGAAATCGGAATTCAGTAAAATAGTTCCAGTTGCTTTGTACTGCATGCGCTGCGAGGTAAACAAAAAAAAGAGAGAACATTAATCCACTGATAGCCGGGTATTTTCTTAATTGCATTACTGACCCCAATGGGTTTGCCCTTTTCCATTCAAACGGCCGGCGATGTTCCTGGTCCAATGATTCAGGCAAAACAAAATAGCCATAAAGAAAATTGAGCAAACATAAAATAGCTGCTGCATAAAAAGGAGCCCTGATGCCAAGTCCGCTTAACAAACCGCCAATGGCGGGGCCAATAATAAACCCAAGCCCAAACGCAGCGCCGATCATTCCAAAATTCTTTGCCCTGTTTTCTGCGTTGCTGATATCAGCTATATATGCAGATGCAGTCGTAAAACTGGCGCCTGTAATTCCTGCAATGATGCGACCCACAAATAACCAGCCATAAGTAGGAGCAAGAGCAAGGAATAAATAATCAACACCAAAACCAAATAATGAAAACAATAGCACAGGGCGTCGACCATATTTATCACTCAGATTGCCTAAAATGGGTGCACAAAAAAATTGCATGATAGCATATGCAAATAATAACAGACTGCCATAACTGCTTGCTTTATTAATGGGTATATGTTTCATACCTGCGATCAGGTCGGGCATAACAGGAATGATTAAGCCCCAACCAATCACGTCAACAAATACAGTGATCAAAATAAATCCTAAGGCGGCCTTTCCTGAAGTTCTCATAAATAACAATTGTGGCAAAGTAAGGCCAATTTTATTGACAAAAACAGAAATTTTCGGTAGATACAAGTCGTGTCCGGGTCATAATTTTCCTGATGTATTGAAATTCCCTTTCTAAGCATTTATTCTTAAAAACAAATCTTTTTATGCAAAAAAATTATAAAAGGACAAAATACCGGCTTACTTAGTACGTTAATACAAGCATCTATGAGAGACAAAGATATTGAACCGGATTTTTCATGGACAATTGCTTTCTTTGTAACAGGCATTTGCTTTCTTATCTTTTCCGGATTTCTGAAATTGCTAAACAATCACCTGCCCCCGGTTTTTTTATGGGTGGGTATAATTTCACTGGCATTTGGTTGCATCTCAGGCGCAGTATCTTTTTTTGATAAAACATAGTAATAAAAGCAATAAACATTTTTCATCAGCGGAAGATCTTTACTGATCATCCACATCTAGCAAGGTAACTTTTCCATCCATGGTTGATGCAATAACATGTTGCTTATCTATCACTCTCACCGTATTTACCATGGAGTTATCGATCTTATGTGCCCAAACAATCTTTTGCTGTAATGGATCAATACAGTACACAATACCATTTTTTGTTCCGAAGAAAACCTGTCCTTGCTTTTCTATCAGCATCGAGGGCACATGCTCGTAGCCAAAACTGCAATTCATTTTCCATGCAGGATGCTGAGGTTCATGACTCGTTGCATAAGCAACAATCGTGTCCTGCATAGTTTTTCCATATACCGTTTCCCCATCATCTGAAATTCCAATCGATTCACGAACGGTTGCTTCATTATTCCGCCAAAGAGTTTTACCGTCATTTACATCAATAGCCGTTATATACCTATCCGGGGCAACAATGTACACTACCCCATCATGCGCTACAGGAATGCAGGCAGCGGGGGAATAATTAATAACAGGTGAGCCGTTGTTCCATTTCCAGGCGAACTTTCCATCCATTCTGTTTATGGCATATAAATTTTTATCCCATGCACCGAAAATGACCTTATTATTATATAATAACGGGGTGGTAACAACAGGACCTTCAAGACCGGTGAATTGCCAGAGGGTGTTTCCGGAATTTATGTTCAGCGCATAAAATGAGTGATCGCTGCTGCCAATAAAAACAGTATCGCCATTTATAACCGGCGAACCCAGCACAGATGCCCCGGCTTTTTTCTTCCAGATCAATTTTCCGTTTTTTGCAGACAGGCAATAAATATTATCATCACCTGAACCAAAAACAATTTTATTGTTTGATATAGCAGGTGATGAAAAAATTGCCCCTGCCGTTTGATATGACCATTTTTGTTTTCCATCCTTCATAGAAATTGCTATCATTTTTCCATTTTGATTTCCTGCAATCACAAGATCATTTGTAATGCCAGGAGTAGAAATGATGTTGGCATCAGAAGAGAAAATCCATTTGGCCTTTACCTGTGAATATTTTTCATTGATGCTATAATCAGGGCGGTCAAATTTTTTATTATCATCATAATTATGATTTTGGATTTTTACACTTGTCCACGATGACAGCTCTTCAACTCCCGGTCGCCTCTCGGTATAAATGATCGAATCATTTCTTACATCAACAAGGTTAAATCCACCCACAGCAGCCTTTGCCCTAAGATTCGAACGCCCCATCACACCAGGAATGCCTTCAAAATTCATGGCCCTGTTAGCATGACCATGACCGCATAAAATTGCCAGTGTATTATATTGCTTCAGCCTGCCTGTTATTTCATACCAGTTATCCAGGCCGTTATCAATGGGATAATGATTTAAAAAAATGATGGGCTGATCATGAGAAGTTTTTTGCAATACTTTGTCCAGCCAGACTATCGCGTCTCTTGGAATATGTCCATCACTCATTCGTAAATAAGGGCCTGATGCGCAACCAATGAAACGAATACCATTATAATCAAAGCTGAACTTATCATTACCGAATGTTGTAATGAAACTCACTCCCCCGCTTTCACTCCAACCGCTGTCGTGGTTGCCGGGAATAATATAATATTTTACATCAAGGCTGTCAAGAATTTCCTTTGCTCTTATTAGCTGTTCATTGGTGCCCAGTTCAGTAATATCGCCGGTGATGACGACAAAGGCAATATCCTTCATTTCATTTATATCTTTCACTGTGCGGCGAAGATCTTCTTCGGCTTTTCCATCGGGTGAACCAATATGTGTGTCGCTGATATGGATGAAGCGGAAGGGTTTTACCTGGGCTTGTAAATAAAGGTTAAAAAAAAGGAATAAGAAAATTGAAAATAATTTCATCATGCAGGCAAGTTAAAAAGTATAGTTGAATAATGAACAGAAAGCTCAGGAGTCCCGGTGACCCATGTAGTGATACAGACCGCAAGCGCCGGCATGCGGAGCAATCCCGTATAGCCGGGGCTAAACAGAATTGTTGCAGCGGGTTACAAAATCCTTCGTCTTCGCTCAGGATTCTTTATCTTTCATTATGCTGAAACGATCAACCATACAACTCCTTCGTTTTCATTTTTCTTTATTCCTTTTACCGGTTTATTTATTTGCATTAAGCCAGGTGCCAAGAGTAAATTGGGTTGATGCAATGCTTGTTTTTTTTGTACTGCATATTCTTGTCTATCCATCCAGCAACGGGTATAATTCGTACATGGACAGGGACGTTTCACCCATTGGCGGCGTGAAAAATCCTTTACCGCCATCAAAGCAATTGTTTTATGTCACTGTTGTAATGGATATAATAGCGGTAGCATTTGCCTGGGTGATCAGTTTTTATTTTGCCGCCGGGGTTTTGCTGTACATTCTCGCATCAAGAGCCTACAGTTACCGTGGCATCCGGTTAAAAAAATTGCCGGTTACAGGGTATTTGATCGTAGTGATCTTCCAGGGAGCATTAACTTTTTTTATTTCTTATCATGGAAGCAGTGTAAGTAAAACACTTGATGTACCTGTGTTACCGATGATAGCCGCGGCTTGCCTGATCGGGGGGTATTATCCGCTGACGCAAATTTATCAGCATGAGGAAGACCGGAAAGACGGCGTAAAAACCATCAGCATGTTATTGGGAAAAAAAGGTACATTTATTTTTTGTGGCGGTATTTTTGTAGCAGCAACCCTGCTCATGTTTATTACGTTTCATAAACAAAACCAGCTTCGTTCTTTTTATATCTTTACCGGCTGCATGCTACCGATGATTGTATTTTTTTTGCAGTGGATGGTAAAAACATGGAAAGATGAAACACAGGCAAATTTTAGAAATAGTTTGTGGATGAATGTGCTGGCGTCAGGTTGCACAACTATTTGTTTTTTGACATTTTTAATTCTGAAAGGCTTTGAGTAAAATTATTTCGATAGGAACGGCATTACCGGCGTACAGGCACAGGCAACAGGACATTCATAAGTTCATGGAGACGGTATTAGCCATGGATGCAACAGAAAACAGGAAGTTGAAATTCCTGTATAATCACAGTGGAATTGAAAACAGGTATTCCGTAATTCCTGATTATACCCGCGAAGTAAAAGATTGGAAATTTTATCCTAAAACAGAGGAACTCGATCCGTTTCCTTCGTTGGAACAACGCATGGCCTGGTTTAATAAATATGCCGCACCTCTCTCAGTAGCTGCTATTCGTGATTGTGTAAATAATTGTATTCATGCGGAAGAGATTACTCATCTTATAACGGTCAGTTGCACCGGCATGAGTGCCCCGGGTCTTGACCTGCAGATAATGGACATGATGGATCTTCCAAAAAATATTTACCGCACCTCGATAAATTTCATGGGTTGTTATGCCGCTATTCATGCATTGAAAATGGCAGACAGCATCTGTAAAAACGAAAAATCAGCAAAGGTTATGATCGTTTGTACAGAGCTCTGCACTCTGCATTTTCAGCGTGAAGCGACGATGGACAATATTACTTCTTCCCTGTTATTTGGCGATGGAGTGGCTGCCGCACTGATAACAAATGATAACAATGCTAAACCGGGTTTACAGCTTCAGAATTTTTATTCGGAAATAATTACAAAGGGGAAAAAGGATATGGCCTGGGAATTATCCTCTTCCGGTTTTTTAATGACGCTGAGTGGTTATGTTCCTGAGCTCATCGAAGAAGATTTTTGTCCCTTAGTAACAAGAGCCCTCGAAAAAGCAGGAACAAAAAAAGAAGAGATCAAACATTGGTGCATTCACCCTGGTGGTAAAAGAATTCTTGATGCCATTCATAAAAGTCTTGAACTAAAAACCGGAGAAATGGATAGTTGCTATGAAGTTTTAAAAGAATATGGCAATATGTCTTCTGCTACCATTTTATTTGTTTTGAAAAAAATTATGCAATCTTCTTTGCAAAAAAAACAGAAAGTATTTGGCGCCGCTTTTGGTCCCGGACTTACAATGGAAACCTTTGTAGCTTCATATTGATGCCTGATTTCTCCAAGCGATCATACAAAAAAGAATTACTCGACAGAGACGATATCCCTTTTGAAGATATTAAAAGGAATATGCAGGAGCTTGATTTTATCAATAGAAAGCTCGGCGGGCATACTATTACCCTGAATGGATTCATAACACTTATTAAAAGGGTTAATAAAGGATTAAAAAGAAGCAAAGAAAAATTTTCTGTTCTTGAAATTGGCTGCGGTGGCGGGGATAATTTAAGGATTCTGAAAAATTATTGTAAAAGGGAAAATATACCTGTTCACTTAACAGGAGTTGATATCAATCCGCATTGCATTGAGTTTGCCAGGTCAAGAAAAGAAAATGAAAACATTGAATTTATTACTTCGGACTATAAAACGGTAAAACCGGAAGAAAAGCCGGATATAATTTTTTGTTCTCTTTTTTGTCATCATTTTAACGATGAAGGAGTAAAAGAAATTTTTTTGTGGATGAAAGAAAACTCGGCTAAGGGATTTTTTATTAATGATCTGCAGCGTAATGCCCTTGCTTATTACTCTATTAAATGGCTAACCAGGGTCTTTTCAAAAAGTTACCTGGTTAAAAATGATGCACCGTTGAGTGTGTTAAGGGGATTTAAAAGAAATGAATTAGAAATGCTCAATATTCAATCTTCAATATTCAATTTCCAATTAAGCTGGAAGTGGGCATTCAGATGGTTATTAATTGTAAATAATGAGTGATGAACAAAAAATGAGTGAATCACCCCGCTTCTCCGGGGCAAAAGAAGCATATGATGTTGCTATTATCGGGGGCGGCCTTGCCGGACTTGCTTTAAGTATTCAATCTGCAAAGGCCGGTTACAAAACCATTTTATTTGAAAAAGAAAAATATCCATTTCATAAAGTTTGCGGGGAATATGTAAGTCTTGAAAGCTGGAATTTCCTTGAAGAAATAGGCATGCCTTTAAGCCAGATGGATCTTCCCGTTATCAGAAATTTGCTTGTAACAGCTCCTGATGGAAAAGAACTTGAACAGAGTTTACCATTGGGTGGTTTTGGAATCAGCAGGTACCTGCTTGACAGTATGCTGGCATTGATAGCAATGGAAAATGGCGTTAGGGTAATGGAAGAAACAAAGGTGAATGATGTAAGTTTTGAGAATGAACTATTCAATATCCAACCCACCTCAGGCGGGAACCTGTTTACTATTCAAAGTAAAGTTATAGCCGGCACATTTGGAAAGCGAAGTAATCTTGATATAAAATGGAAAAGGAAATTTATTCTTCAAAAGCAAAACAAACTGAATAATTATATCGCTGTAAAATACCACATTAAAACCGACTGGCCGTCGGATCTGATTGCCCTGCATAATTTCAAGAACGGTTATTGCGGCATTTCCCAAATTGAAGATGGGAAATATTGTCTTTGCTATTTAACGACGGCCAAAAACCTGGAGCAATGTCATCATTTCATTCCGGAAATGGAAAAAGAAATTCTTTGCAAAAACCCGCATCTTGAAAAAATTTTTAACCATTCCGAGAAACTTTATGCATCTCCGGTAACCATTTCACAAATAAGCTTTGCTAAAAAAACACAGGTACATGACCATATCTTATTGATCGGCGATGCGGCGGGAATGATCACCCCTCTTTGTGGCAATGGCATGAGCATGGCCTTGCACGGCAGCAAAATAGCCTTTGAACAAATTGATCTCTTTTTAAAAAATAAGGTTCCCCGCTGGCAGATGGAGCAGGACTATACTAATCACTGGCGAAAGGAATTTGGCAACAGGCTAAAAGCCGGAAGAATAATCCAACGGTTTTTTGGTAACACTTTTTTATCGGATGTTCTTGTCTCTTCACTAAAACCTTTCCCCGGGTTGACGAATAAATTGATCTCGCTAACACATGGTCAGCCATTTTAAATTTATTTTTATCTTTCCGGCATGAGATCATTTATTTTATTTATACTTTGTTTCAGTTCAATAACGGGTTCCGCTCAAAAGAAACCGGGGAAGGAATTCTTTCTCGTTTATGATCGCAACTGGCAACCCTGTAAAATAGATTCTGCCCACTACCTGGCCTATGTACAAAACATAAATGATACTACCTGGCAGTGGAGTTATTATAATTATGCCGGCCCTCTGGTTAATATTGAATCATATAAGGATGAAAAAGCGACAATTCCCCACGGTTACTTTGCATATTTTAATGAGCAGGGCAAAATTGATTCCGGCGGGAATACTCTGAAGGGACTAAAAAACGGAACCTGGTATTATTATGAGGATAGTACAAGCCCGCAACTTACCCGGGAATATGAAATGGGGCGATTGTTGAATGAAAAAAGAACGGAAAAAACCGATGCTTTTGAAATGATTTCTATAGAACCGGGCGAAAAAGAAGCAGAGTTCCGGGGTGGGACAAAGAATTGGATAAAATATCTTGAGAAAAATCTCAAAACTCCCGAAAGAGCAATGAATCTTCATATCAGAGGCACTGTAATGATAAGCTTTACTGTAAACGTTCCCGGCCAGATTGAAGATCCACATATTGTAAGATCTGTTGAACAATCAGTCGACCAGGAGGCGATGAGGATAATAATCAATTCCCCACCCTGGACGCCCGCAGAACAGGATGGTCGTAAGGTAAAAGCTTACAGGATACAGCCGGTTACTTTCTATATGGAATAATTTTCAAAAGTTTTTGAAAATTCGAAAATATTAATTAGTTTAGCTGTATGAAACTGACAGAAGCTAAACAACAATTCATCAGCAGCTGGGGCGCCTTTGGTACGCATTGGGGTATTAATCGCACCATGGCGCAAATACATGCCTTATTATTGGTAAATGCCGACCCGCTGACACAGGATGATATCATGGCAGAACTTAACATCAGCCGCGGCAATACGAACATGAATATCCGGGAACTGATCAATTGGGGTCTTGTAGACCGGGTAATACTTCCTGGTGAACGAAAAGAATATTTCAGTGCTGAAAAGGATATCTGGAAGGTGGTGAAACAAATCGTGAAAGAAAGAAAGAAAAGAGAGCTGGATCCCATGCTGAAACTTTTAGATCAGCTGGAAAATGTAGAAGGAGATAAACGGGATAAACATGTAAAAACCTTTGTTGAAACCATCAGCAGTATTAAAAGGCTGGGCAAACAGGCAGACAAAACGCTGGATGTAATGATAAAAGCAGATGAAAATTGGTTTACCAGCGGGGTGATGAAACTTTTTAAATAATAAGACAGCTTTAAGATAGCCGGTTCCGGTTTTATTTAAAAATATATTTTCACTTCTTTTTGAAATTCTAAAATTCATTAAGATGAAAACTCAAACTCAGATCCTGCTTTACGATGATTACTGTCCGCTTTGCACATGGTATTCAGGCATGTTTGTAAAATGCGGGTTATTGAAAAAGGAAAACAGGATGCCGTTTTCAAAAGCAGATATCAGTATTCTTACCGCGATTGATATAGAAAAAGGAAAAGACGAAATTCCTTTGTATGAAACGGGAACCGGAACTACATTATACGGGATAGATGCTTTATTGGAAATAGTGGGGCAAAAATTTTCGCTGGTGAAGATCGTTGGTAATGTTAAACCGGTAAACTGGTTTTTAAAAAAATTATACAAACTCATTTCATACAACCGGAAAGTAATTGTGGCAAAAAAATGCGGACATGGCAGTTTTGATTGCAGTCCCGGTTTTAATATTTTCTACAGGTGCTTGTTTATGACTCTCTTCCTTTTATTTAACTCCTTAATGCTTCTTCCCCTGCATAAAATTATTTTTTCATCCCTTTCATTTTATCATCTTGGTTTTTTTCAATTACAGGCGGCCCATCTGATGTTCGTTGCGGTCAACTGCATCATCGCTGTTTTTTTAAATCCAAAAAAGGCCATCGATTATCTCGGGCAAATAAATATGCTGGCTATAATAACGATCCTGTTATTGACTTCGTTTATGTTTGTAATAAAAATGATTGCCCTTTCTGAATGGATCATATCTGTTTATCTTATTTTTTTGACAATAGTTATAGTAAAAGAATATTTCAGACGGATGAAATATATAAATTTTCTTGCCGGGCAAAGAAATATAATTGCTATCAATTTGGTTTGCCTTGTTTTGTTCCTGGGTTATATCTTTCATTAATTGAAACCTTTCTGACTCCGTAAAACACATTTGCTTTGTTTTTGAGTTGGTCTGTTATTTCAATAGTTTTATGACATGAATGAAAAGAAAAAAACGCTGGTAATGGGGGCTTCTGAAAATCCTTCCCGCTACAGCTATTTAGCACTTCAACGATTACAATCTCATCAGCACCCCGTAGTAGCAATAGGAAAAAAGAAAGGTATTGTTGGCAGTGTAATGATTGAAACGGAAAAAAAAGAATGGAGTGATATCGATACGATCACTCTTTATTTAAACCCCCTGCACCAGAAACTCTATTATGATTATTTTCTTTCACTAAACCCTAAACGAATCATTTTTAATCCCGGTGCTGAGAATAATGAACTTTCTCAAATGGCTGCCGGAAAGGGCATTCAGCCCGTTGAAGCCTGCACATTGGTCATGCTCGCGACAGGGCAATATTAATCAGTGTAATCGTATGAAATTATCAGTGTAATCGAAAAAATACGGGAACAGCTCTAAGTGGAACCACTTGATTTTTAATCTTTCTGCAAAAAAAACTTGCAATCGGGAAAGTTATTTCAAATATTTGTTTACCCGTCCCCAATGAGAACAGTAGTTGACTAAATCCCAACTGCCGGAAGTTATTCTATTAGCTTTTTTAAAATCAATATCCAATGAGAACTCTAAGTACCTCTGTACTCAGCGTATGTATTACGCTCTGCAGCCTGTGCACATTTGCACAAGATCAAAAAATCCCTCTTAACGAACCGGATTACAACAAACCCAGATTATTTAATGATCTTCCGGACCGGATAGATTTTAATCCCGCTAACCTGGTGAACCTTTTCCAGCTGAAAATGGGTCAGTCTGTAACTATCCCTCTGACCTCTGGTTTTAATTATACCGGGGAGGTTGTGTCAACTTCCAATGAAGCAAATGTTACCAGTGTTGTAATAAGATCGACCAATCGTGCCGGTGCAAGACTAACGTTCACTAAAGTTACTGATGCAAATAATGCAGTAAAATATATCGGGCGAATAATCAGCTTACAGTATGGAGATACATATGAGATTGTCCTTGAAAATGATCAATATTATTTTAAAAAGAAAGGCTTATATGACCTGGTAAATGAATAATGCATGATTGATTTGCCTTTTTTTAATCCACTCCTATGCGTACCTGTTGGAAAACATCTTTTAAATCCGCCTTGTTATGAAAAACCTGATCCAATCCTGCCTTATGGTGCTTTTATGCGTAAGCACTCTAACAGCCAAATCACAAATTCCTGTATACAGCAGTTATCCGTCTGCCAGCCCGGTAATTTTTCTTGATTTCGACGGTCAGACCGTTTCCGGCACAAGCTGGAACTATAACGGTCCTATTTATTGCGGATCTGCGAACTTAAACAATACACAGATCACTGAAATTTTCAATCGCGTCGCCGAAGACTACCGGCCATTTAACATCAATGTAACTACTGATTCAACAAAGTATTTTAGTGCCCCGGCAAACAGGAGAATGAGAGTGATTCTTACTATAACATCAGATTGGTATGGAGCTTCCGGTGGTGTATCGTTTCTTAACTCTTTTACCTGGGGAGACAATACCCCCTGTTTTGTTTTTACCGCTTTATTAGGTTATAACGTAAAAAAAATTGCAGAATCTGCATCACATGAACCCGGTCATGCTCTTGGTTTACATCATCAAAGCCTTTACGATGCTAATTGTAATAAAATTTCTGATTATAATACCGGGACAGGAACAGGTGAAATTGGCTGGGCGCCGATAATGGGTGTAGGTTATTATAAAAATCTTACTTTATGGCACAATGGGCAAAGCAGCATAAGCTGTACTACTTATCAAAGTGACCTTGATATAATTACCAGCCCAACGAATGGCATCTCGTACAGAGCTGACGATTATACAAGTACTTTCAATACTGCTACAACAGCTTCTTTTACTAATTATGCGTTTAATGTAAACGGAGTTATTGAAAAAAATACGGACCAGGATCTTTTGAAGTTTACCATGCCCTACATTGCCCGTTTTAAATTAGATGCTATTCCATATAACGTGGGGACTGGTGATGCAGGATCTAATCTCGACATGCAGGTTACTTTGTACAATAGTTCACAGGCTTCATTAGGTACATATAATCCCGGAATGCTTTTGAGTTCAATCATTGATACAAACTTAAATGCAGGTAATTATTATCTCAAAGTAGAAGGTAAGGGGAATATTTATGCTCCCAGCTATGCAAGCCTGGGTTCCTATTCATTACAGGGACAATTAATGCTAACTCCATTGCCTGTACATAAGCTCGAATTAAAAGGAACTTTTAACCAGGACAGCCATATACTGAACTGGATCATTGTCGCCGACGAAACAATTACCGGGCAAGTTCTCGAAATTTCAACAGATGGCAGAAACTTTATTCCATTAATACAGCCGGGTAATAGCGATCGTTCCTATAATTACAGGCCCGTCAACCCAGGAAGCGCTTTATACCGCTTAAGTGTAAGTTTTGATAACAACAGCCAGTACTATTCAAATGTGATTACTATAAAACAGCCCAATGATCATTCAAAACCAAAACTTGTAAATACCCTGGTTACAAATAATACAATTACAGTAACCAGCCCGGGAATTTTCGATTATTTATTGTTTGATCTGAACGGTAAACTGCTGAATAAAGGCAAACTTGCCAATGGCATGAACACGATCAATACAGTTAGTATGACCCATGGCATGTACCTTATCCGCTTTACTGACGGGGATCAGCAATGGACCGAAAAATTAGTTAAACAATAGTTTCCGTTCTGGTAACAGAACATTAATCCGTGCCCTATTTTGTAATTAAGAGGTTTTTTCTATAACTTAGAAAAACCTCTTTTTTATGAGATGGAGAAAATTTAATGGCGACCCGATTGAAATACCCATTTACAAGGCCGTTGAAAACGCTATCAAACGTGAAACGGAGAAGGGTTTCAAGCTAAAAGTCTGCATTGGCACTGATTCACAGGTAAAAGGCCAGGACACTGAATTTGCTACTGTCATTGTTTTTTTGCGTGAAGGCCATGGTGGCTTTATGTTTATTCATAATGAAAAAACCCGCCAGAAATTCACAATAAAGGAACGGATGCTGCTTGAAGTAGCAAAAAGTATTGAAATTGCCTACGAGCTATGCAACCTGTTCACCATTTACAATGTGGAAATGGAAGTGCATGCAGACATTAACACCAGCCCGCACTTTAAGAGCAATGATGCATTAAAAGAAGCAATGGGTTATATCCTGGGAATGGGTTTTGCTTTTAAAGCCAAGCCTGAAGCCTTTGCCAGCAGCAGTTGCGCCAATAAGATCGTGAACTGATCCCGGGGTTTTCAAATTTCTACCCGCGGGTTTAATTTGACTTCTATCACTTAACTCAACAATCAACATTTTCAGAAAAAGCGAGGAAAAACGGTTTCAATTCTTTCTTTTTATTATCTAAATACTTATCAAACATATCAGTCTTATCCCTGCATGATAAATTTTGGAATTTTGTGCTTCCCGGGTAAAAACGAAGAGGAAGAAATTAAAAAAGAGGATGCTTTTTCATAGTTTTTTTCAAAACCAAATCAGTGAGACTGAGCAAAAAATACTTTTAAAAAGGTATAATCAATAGTTGCTAACCGAGGATGCTAATCCGGTAACCAGACCAGGATTTGCTTTTGTTTCTATTTTTGAACCAACTGTTGTTTCGATGGAAGAAGACTGTATGCCATATTGCTGCTCCATCTTTTTCGTTTCATTTTGGGCGAAGGAGAATGTGATTAAAACCATTACAAATAATGCAGCAGCTAAGGTTTTTTCTGTAAAAACTACTTTCATAACTAAGGAAATAATGGTGCAATTTAAGGGATAATTTTAATCATATAATACCTGAACGTAGTATTTTATTTAAAGTTGCCATTCAATTTATTAATGTAACTCATAATCTCTTCCCTGCTCTGTTTTGTAAAGGTTGAGCTAACAAAAAAAAGTGGTGGCTCTTCCCAATATTCTTTTAGAGTTTCCATAAATGTGTTCACATTCTTTTCTGTAACAGATGGTTTGTTCTTATCAGCCTTTGTAAATATCAATGCAAACGGTATCTGCCAGCCTCCAAGCTTATTTAAAAAATCCAGATCAACTTGTTGGGGCATATGCCTGCTGTCAATGAGTACAAAAACGGTTACGAGGTTTTTTCTTTTACGGATATAGCCTTCGATCATTTGTTCCCAACGTCTGCGGCTGCTTTGAGATATTTTGGCAAAACCATAACCGGGAAGGTCTACCAGATACCAACGCAGGTTTCCATCTTTTTCCGAAGAAGATGAAGAGCTTTTTATTTCAAAATGATTGATAAGTTGTGTTTTGCCTGGTGTTGAGGAAATTTTTGCCAGCCTGCTATTATTACAAAGCATATTGATCAATGAAGATTTGCCAACATTACTACGGCCGATAAATGCATATTCAGGCCGGTCAGGTTTTGGACATTGATCAACAGAGGGGCTGCTGATGAGATATTTTGCTTCTTTGATTTCCATCCGGGTTGCAAGGTAACCTGAACAATGTTTACCAGAAAGATTAACTATTTCTTCCGGGGCATTGAATTTAGTTTTGATCTGCAAAACCTAAGTTGTTATGCGAAGTATTTTACTCTGTATGTTATATTCTTTTAGTTTTAGTATATCATACGCTCAGACAAAGATCAGCAAGGATTTACTTTTAGTAAGAATTTATCAGAAATCGGATTGGACACGTGAAAGGGATTATTTTTTCATTCAGGCCGATGAGGGCGTAAGTTCAGCAGCTGGAATTTATGCTTTAAAACCCGTGAATGGATTGACAGGTTTCAAAAAAAGTAAAGAAATTCTCAATAGTATAAACAAAGACAGTGTTGAGTATAATTATTTCACCAGTGAATCTGCTGCGCTTAATTTCGTTGAGTCAAAAGGATGGACACTGTTTTTTACCTTAACTGAAATCAAAACCACGAATGATATAAGTGCTGTTTCAGGTACCCTGGGTAATTATTCAAACGTGTACTCGGTCTTCAAATATCTTTTCAGAAGAAATGATTAAAAAGCCTGTATCATAAGACCGGAATTCAGCATTATCCACTGGCGCCGCCACTCATTATCATGCCTTACCTTCGCCACTTCATGACAAATAGTTTGCCTCACGATAACATTACTCCCTTCAATGACCCTGAAAAATCAAAAAAAGAACAGGTAGCCGAAATGTTTGATAAACTTGCAGGCCGTTATGACCTGCTAAATCGGATGCTGTCGGCAGGCATTGATACCGGATGGAGAAAAAAAGCGATCCGGGAATTGAAAAAAGATAGGCCCAGGCAGATTTTAGACGTAGCCACCGGCACAGCCGGTATGGCTATTATGGCCTGCCGCTTATTGAATCCTGAGAAAATTGTGGGAATTGATATTTCTGAGCAAATGCTGGAATTTGGACGAAAAAAGGTTGAAAAAGAAGGACTTACTGATACTATCCACTTACAAACCGGTGATAGTGAGACAATAAATTTTCCTCAAAATTCGTTTGATGCGGTAATGGTAGCATTTGGCGTCAGGAATTTTGAGAATTTGGAGAACGGGTTAAAAGAAATGCTTCGTGTATTAAAGCCGGGTGGTAAGTTGGTGGTTCTTGAGTTTTCAAGACCCCGCCTGAAAGTTTTTCGCAGCTTTTACAATTTGTATATGGGTATCGTTGCCCCGGAAGTGGCCCGCTGGTTTTCCCAAAACAAGAAGGCTTATCAATATCTGAACCAATCAGCCAAACTGTTTCCCGAACGCCAGGATTTTGCTGATATACTAAAAGGTGTCGGCTATTCCGAAACTGAATATAAACCCTTAAGCGCAGGTATATGCTGTATATATTGTGGAAGAAAGCCCGAAAGATGAAGGCAGGATTTGTTTGGGTGATGATTTTTTTCCTGGTTAGCTCAACGGCTTTTGCACAAAAAGAGCTTTACCAATTAGATCATGACGCAAAACCTTATTACTTTGGTATTACTCTTGGTTTTAATCTCGCTTATTTTCATGCAGAGACTCATCCCCGTTTTTTGCAATACGACAGTGTCTACGAGGCCAAGCCACTTAATTCAGGCGGATTTCAATTAGGCCTGCTGGCAACAACGAAATTATCTCCACGATTTGAACTTCGTTTTAACCCTCAATTATTATTTACCGAACGCAACCTGTTTTATAAATTAAAATATGTTGATCTCATTGAAGACCCGCCCTCAGATTCGGTAACGAAGAAAGTAGAATCCGTTATTGTTACATTTCCTCTTCAAATAAAATTTTTTTCCGATCGTATCGGCAACTTCCGCGTATATATGCTTGGAGGCGTTAAGGCCGATATTGACCTTGCAAGCAATGCCCGGGCAAAAAGAGCAGAGGAACTGGTGAAAATTCAGAAATACGATTATGGCTTTGAAGCTGGCATTGGTTTTAATTTTTATTTCCCCAGCTTTATTCTTTCTCCTGAGATCAAGATCAGCAATGGGCTGAAAAATATTCACAGCCGTGATGAGAATTTGAAATACTCCAATGTGCTGGATCGCATCAGTTCAAGAATGATCATTTTTTGTATTCACCTCGAGGGTTAAAAACCCTTGTCCCCCGTTTAGCCGGCAGGAAATTCTTATCACTACCTGTAGTCTTCCATTCTTATGCTCCCGTTAATTTTATTCTGCTCAATTATTTACCAGCCTCTGCTATTTTCAGCCTGAAATAGGTTCTTTCTCCTTCCTTATAATTCTGCAGGTTTATTGAGCATTTTGTAAATTGTTGTGAGTAGTCTGCTTTTTTATTATTAAAAACATCTGAAGCGCTTAACGCAACTTTATCCTGCGTCGTTTTTCTTTTAAATATTAACTCGGAGGCCGGCCTTACTTTGATCTCATCAACCGGACAAATAAAATCTTCTAAAAAGCTTTTTACCAGGTCTCTCCCCAGGTTGCTGTAATCATCATCATCCATCCATTCCCTGTCAACCACAAGTGTTGCTTCATGAATAATGTCAGCCGTATCGGTGTACAGGTAAATTGTAATATACTCCTGGAATCCGCCGATTTTAATTTCACGCTGTTCGCCTTTTTTATAAGGGATCCTTCTTATTTCAGAAGCGTGAAAAAAATCCGAAAATTCGCTATGTAAAAATTTCTTATAGCTATCCCCCACCTGGCTCATAGCCAGTACAGGGAAAAAAAGAATGGCAATCACTAAACGCTTCATAGGTATATTTTAAATTTTTAAAACTCAAATTCTCTCCTGTTCATGTTCAATCTCACACCAAGTGAAACCACGGTTGTATTCATTGATAACAAAGGTCTGGCTGCGACATCATATTTTCTGAAAAAGGCAGAAAGATCAATGAACAGGTTTTGCTTTAATTCATAAGAAACTAAAAACGAAGCAATAAAAGTTTTTGCCTGGTAAACTTCCTCTCCCACATTAAATCCAAAATCCTTATTGCGCAAAGTGTTCGGCAGAAAAATATTACTGCCATAACTTACAGTTGTCGAAGAATCAATTCCCTGCTTCCAGTAAAACAATTTTCCCAGCAGCAACCATTTTGGTGCAGGCTGGTAGCGGGCAATTCCGATCAATTCCCGAAAATTCGCTCCCAACGGATGCGCCAGCGGCTGATTGTAATGTGTATAATTTGCGATCGAATCATTATGTGAATAGGTGAAAGGACGAATACGATTGCTTTCCAGTTGCAGGTCAAGATTTTTTATGCCAAAGGCATCAATATATTTTACACCGGCCTGTATGCCCCATTTATTTCCCCAAAAACCACGGTGCTTCTTAATTTCAGAAAGAACAAATTCATCGAGCAAAAATTGCCCATACAGTTGCACAGCATGTTTTACATTAGCCTTTATATCAATGCCCGCAACGGAATTATCAAAGCTGCCGTTCTGTTGTTCGATAGAACGATAAAAAATAACAGGATTGAGATAACCAAATTCGAAATGATCGGGCCGGCCAAAAATCACCCCTTCAAACAGCCCAACATTTACCGATCTCATTACTGCTACATCAAGATGGTGCATTACAGCATACTTCTTTTTGAGCAAACGATCGGGTCCTCTTGGTTCTGTTGTATGTAATTCCATAAAAAGGTTCTGGTAATTAAAACGCCAGATCCTTGTATTTAATTTCAGAAATAAGATATTATTTGAGAAATCACTTAAAAACAAACTGCGATAGCCATTGCCGATAAAGTTTTTATCATAACCAAAGGCTACATCAATATATTTTGTTGAGCCAAACGTAAAATAGCCGCGGGCATCGAAATAATCGTAGCCCGTTGTCTTAAAAAATTTATAGTACCCTTCTCCGGGCACTGAACTATATTTCTTTTCCCATTGCTGAACATATAAAGGATCCCGTTCCTGGTTATCTGATAAATAAGAATCAAAACCGATCTTATTGGCAATTCTTCCTCTTATCCTCACACCCCTGGTATTTAAAAAAAGCTGTTCGCTATTATCATTCTCTTTTGATAATTGAAATTGCAGAACAGGGTTCAACACGAGGTCAAAATCTTTCACATGTACTTCATACAAGGTACCGGGTGTTTTATAAAAATTTTTACCCCAGGGCTTTTTACTTTGATAAGCGGAAAGATCAGCCCATTCAGGATTGTTTACAAGGACCCGGCGATAATTATATTGATCAGCTTTTGACTGGTTAATGATATTATCCAGTGAGCCATCTGTGAATTTTTGGATGATCGTTTTACGACTAAACGGTTTTGTTTTCGAAAAATTCAACACGGAATCCTTCTGCGCCTTGATCTCCATTCTCCCGATCAAAATACTTTCTTCAGTTCCCTGCTGCAAAAAAGTTGTTTGTGAATTTGCAGTAACCGGGGTGAGAAAGGAAAGGGACAGGAATAATTTAATAAGCCCCTTTAGGGGGTTGGGGCCTGATTGCTTAATTTGCATGAAAACGGTATTGGGTCTTATGGCTGAACAAGATAGGCAAAATTACCTGATTAAGAATATATCCATCGTGAATGAAGGAAGCATACAACAGGGTGATGTATTGATTAAAAATGGACGTATAGAAAAGATTGAATCAGGGATTACACGAATTATCCCGATAGCTATCGGGACGAATTTCACTGAGATCGATGGAGAGGGGAACTATTTATTACCGGGGGTCATTGACGACCAGGTTCATTTTCGTGAGCCGGGGCTGACACATAAAGCCACTATTTATACAGAATCCAAAGCAGCAGTAGCCGGTGGTGTTACCAGTTTTATGGAAATGCCTAATACCATTCCGCCGGCCTTCACCCAACAATTACTGGAAGATAAATACAGGATCGCATCCCGGACTTCATTGTCTAATTACTCATTTTATATGGGCACATCCAATGAAAATGCTGAGGAAGTGCTGAAGACAAATGAAAAGAAAAATGAAGTTTGCGGGATCAAAATTTTTATGGGTTCATCAACCGGGAATTTGTTGGTAGATAATCCAACTGTGCTGGATACAATTTTTCGTGGAAGTGAATTATTGATCGCTACGCATTGTGAGGATGAACGCATCATCAGACAAAATCTGGAAAAGCTATCCGCAGGGTCCCGTGGAAAAGCAAGCGGCAAAGAATTAACCCCTGCAGACCATCCTCTTATCCGGAATGAAAAGGCCTGCTATGAGTCTTCTCTCTATGCTATACAGATCGCTAAAAAATACAATACCCGCTTACACATACTTCATATTTCAACGGAAAAAGAATTGCAACTCTTCAGCAATATGATGCCCCTTAAAGAAAAAAGAATCACTGCTGAAGTTTGTGTGCATCATTTGCATTTTACAAGCAATGATTATGAACGGCTGGGCAACCAGATCAAATGCAACCCGGCGATTAAAGCGCCCAATAACCGTAAGGCATTATGGGAAGCTTTACTTGATAACAGGCTGGATGTAATTGCAACTGATCATGCGCCACACCTCCTGGAAGAAAAAGGTTTGATAAGAAATAAAGAAGGTTTTATTACTCCTCCCCCAACGGGGGGAGGTTGGGAGGGGGCTGCTGGTTTGCCGTTGATACAACATTCTTTGTTACTGATGCTTTATTATTACAAACAAGGAATAATCGGTTTAGAAAAAATTGCAGAAAAAATGAGCCACGCTGTGGCCGATTGCTTTCAGATCAATGAAAGAGGATATATCCGTGAAGGTTATTTTGCAGACCTGGTGATTATTGATCCTGATAAAACAACAAAAGTTTCAAAAGAAAATATTTTATACAAATGCAGCTGGAGCCCGTTGGAAGGTATGGAATTTCCAGCGGCCATTACTCATACTTTTGTAAATGGGAATCTTGTGTATGGAAATGGGAAATGGAATGAATCTCAGAAGGGGTCACGTTTGCGATTTAACAGGTAAGATTTAAGATTGAATATTGAGATCGACGTTACAAATATTCAATATTCAATAATCAATATTCAATTTGCATGGAAATAGATAAAACGACATTCGGCGATATATCGATCTTTCATCATGAGGAGGAGTTTTCTATTTTTCATAAACTTAATTTCACGCGTACAGTGGGTGGCAAAGAATGGTTGCGGCGCTTTTTCTCGGAACCACATCATGACCTGAAAAGAATTCTCGGCACTCAAAAGATCATCCGCACACTTTTATCTCATGTCAATGATTGGCCTTCTGATATTTCCAATGGCACTATCATGGTAATGGAAAAATTCCTGGATTATAATCTTGACCCCATTTCCGATAATCAGAATCCTCTCAATAACAATACTTACAAGTGGTTTCATCATGAAGACTATGTTATGGTGAAATATTCCATCAAACATTTTGCTGATTTTTATCGGGGCATAAAAAAACTTGCTAAACAATTTGAGGATCAGGATCTCCCCGCCTCTTTCAGCATTTATATCGAAAGGGTTTTACAACTTCTGAAAGAAACGCCTCTGCAGCGTCTGTCAGAAACAAAAAAGAACGAACTATTCACACTCTCACAAAATTTATATTTTGGATTTCATCTTCGCGGGCGGTATAAAAACGACACGCTTGAACTGATCGATATTTTCAGCAGAATGGATGCATGGTATTCCATGGCCGTTGCAGTAAAAACATTTGATCTCAATTTCCCCGAATTTGTGACAGCTGATCAGCCACTTATTTACGCAAAGAGTTTGTATCATCTTTTATTGCCGCAGCCGGTTGCTTACGATATTGAAATGAATCCTGAACATAATTTTCTTTTTTTAACCGGCGCGAACATGGCCGGCAAAAGCACTCTCATCAAATCCGTTGGTTCTGCTGTTTTCCTTGCCCATATCGGCATGGGGGTGCCAGCGCAGGAAATGAGGTTAACATTGTTTGATGGGCTGCTCACCAACATTAACGTGGTTGATAATATTGCAAAAGGTGAAAGTTTTTTCTTCAATGAAGTGCAGCGTATCAAGAATACGATTCAAAAGATCAATGATGGAAGAAAATGGCTGGTCCTGATCGATGAATTATTCAAGGGCACAAACGTACAGGATGCCATGAAATGTTCGACCGTAGTGATCAAGGGCCTCATCAAGATCAAAAATTCATTGTTTATTCTTTCCACTCATCTTTATGAAATCGGCGATGAATTAAAAATATTCCCGAATATTTCTTTTAAATATTTTGAGACGAATGTTAAAGGTGATCAACTGGAATTCAGTTACCAGTTAAAAGAAGGGATCAGTAATGATCGGTTTGGTTACCTGATCCTGAAAAAGGAAAAAGTGGTTGACATGCTGGAGAAATTGTAAAAAAGGAATTGGGAATTAGTAATTTGGAATTAGGTTCCGGGTATTTACCTAATTCCTAAATCCAAATTCCTTTTTGTTCAGGCAACCCTATCAGCTATTTTAATATCTTCATAACAAATCACCCTACAAAATGAAGTTTGTTTCCCGGTTTTTTGTTTCAGGAGCAATCATTTTCTATTCTTATTCTTTATCTGCACAATCAGATATTGATGTATTGAATTACACATTTGAGATCGGATTGAATGACAGATCGGATAGCATAAAAGGTAAAGTGGCTATACAGCTTAAACTTTTAAATCAAACAAACACGATCAGGCTGGACCTAACATCTGTTAAACAGAACGGTAAAGGAATGTGGGTGCACAAGGTTCTTGAAAATAATAATCCCGTCGGATTCAAGCAATCTGCTGATTCTCTGATTTTAAAATTTGCAGAGGGAAAAGCAGGCATGGTAAAAACGTTTATTATTGAGTACTCCGGAATTCCTGCTGACGGTCTCATCATTTCAAAAAATAAATATGGTGAGAGAACTTACTTTGCCGACAACTGGCCCAACCGCGCACATAACTGGATACCTTGTAAAGATGAGCCGGGTGATAAAGCAATCTTTGAATTTATCGTTACTACTCCTGCACAATACCAGGTAATTTCAAATGGAAAATTAACAGAAGAAAAAATTTTATCTGATAATAATAAACTCACTCACTGGAAAGAAGGCGTGCCATTATCCACGAAGGTCATGGTGATCGGGGTAGCGAGGTTTGCGATAAAACAATTTACCGATAGTCCTCCTGGCATTCCCGTTTCCGCATGGGTCTATCCGCAGGACAGTGTAAAAGGTTTTGAAAATTATTCTGTGGCCCCTGCCATATTGAAATTTTATTCTGATTACATTGGTCCCTATCCTTACAATAAATTAGCCAACGTTCAATCAAAAACAATTTTTGGAGGAATGGAAAATGCCAGTGCCATTTTTTATTACGAAGAATCTGCAGCATCGAAAAATTCCGTAGAGGACCTGTTAGCACATGAAATAGCGCATCAATGGTTTGGTGATATGGCTACGGAAAAAAGTTTTCCGCATTTATGGTTGAGTGAGGGCTTCGCGACCTACATGACTGACCTCTACATCGAATCAAAATATGGAACCGACAGTATGAACAGGAGGTTAAAAAGCGAAAGAAGAACCGTTGTGAATTTTTCAAAACGATCTGCCCGGCCGGTGGTTGATTCTATCTCATCATACATGGACCTTTTAAATGCAAACAGTTACCAGAAAGGCGCATGGGTGTTGCATATGCTGCGCAGGCAGATCGGTGATTCAGCCTTTCATCTGTTCATAAAAAAGTATTATGATCGCTATAAAGGAAAAAATGCTGATACAAATGACCTGGTTGCAGTAGCCGGAGAAGTGGTGAATAAAGACCTGAAATCATTCTTTCGGCAATGGCTGTTTACGCCCGGCATACCCCAGTTAAATATAAAATGGAAGTATGACGAAAAAGAGAAAAAAGTTTTGGTCACCATTGATCAAATCCAAAAACAGGGGGCATTTCAATTTCCCTTTCAACTGCAATTGCAGACTGCTTCGGGTAAATCTTCAACAGAAACATTAAATATTACAAAGCAAACAGAAACTTTTAGCATTCCTGTAAAGGAATCTATTGTAAATATATATGCTGATCCAAACACTTCCCTCCTGTTTGATGGGAAAATAGAAAAGAACTGAAATACCACTTTACGGTAAGGGTGGAAGAATAAATTATTCCCTATTTTCATTTCATGTTAGTAAAAACCTTCGGTAGCGCTGTCTATGGTGTAGAAGCCATTACAATTACTGTGGAGGTAAATTGGATGGCCACTAATACAGGTATTGCGCTGGTGGGTTTGCCCGATAATGCGGTGAAAGAAAGTTTGCAAAGAGTGGAAAGTACTATAAAATCAAATGGCTACATGATGCCGCGCACCCGTGTTGTAGTCAATCTTGCGCCCGCTGATATTAAAAAAAGCGGAACTCCGTTTGACCTCCCCATTGCCATTGCCATACTGGCTGCTTCTGAACAGTTGGAAAATAAAGAGCCTGTTGAAAAATATGTCATCATGGGTGAGCTGAGTCTTGATGGTGAAGTACGGCCCATTAAGGGGGCATTACCCATTGCGATACAGGCACGCAAGGAAGGTTTAAAAGGATTGATTCTTCCTAAAGCCAATGAGCGGGAAGCGGGCATGGTAAGTAACCTGAATGTATATGGTGTAACACATATTAAAGAAGTGATTGAATTTTTCGAAAGCGAGGAAAAAAGTTTACAACCGGTTGTCGTGAATACAAGAGAAGAATTTTTTAATTCACAATCAGACTATGAGATTGATTTCAGCGAAGTCAAGGGACAGGAAAATATTAAAAGAGCATTGGAAATTGCGGCTGCAGGCGGTCATAATGCAATTTTAATCGGGCCTCCGGGAGCCGGCAAAACCATGCTGGCAAAACGACTACCCACGATTCTTCCGCCCCTTAGTTTGCAGGAAGCATTAGAGACAACAAAAATTCATTCTGTTGCCGGCAAGCTTCCTGAAAATTCAACTCTTGTCTCAAAACGACCATTCCGTTCCCCCCATCATACCATCAGCGATGTAGCGCTGGTCGGCGGAGGAGGTAATCCTCAACCCGGGGAGATCTCACTGGCACATAATGGTGTTTTATTTTTAGATGAATTACCGGAATTCAAACGAACGGTATTGGAAGTGATGCGTCAACCGATGGAAGAAAGAAAGGTTACGATTTCAAGAGCAAAAATTGCGATCGATTTTCCTGCCAGCTTTATGCTTATTGCTTCGATGAATCCCTGCATGTGTGGCTATTATAATCATCCCGAAAGAGAATGTACCTGTCCTCCCGGAGCAGTACAGAAATACCTGAATAAAATTTCAGGGCCATTACTCGACCGTATTGATCTGCATGTAGAAGTAACTCCGATTGCATTCAGTGAACTTTCATCTGTTAAGCCACAGGAAAACTCTGCTACCATTCGTGAGAGAGTGATTGCTGCAAGAGAAGTACAGGCAGAACGGTATAAAGATCACCCGGGTATATATTGCAATGCACAAATGAGCAGCAAACTGCTGAAAGAAATATGCACCATTAATACTGTCGGCCAAAATCTTTTAAAAAACGCCATGGAAAAATTAAATCTGTCAGCAAGAGCCTATGACCGTATTTTAAAAGTCTCAAGAACCATTGCCGATCTTTCGGAAAGTGAAGAGATCAGGCCTGAATATTTAGCTGAGGCCATTC
>Ga0184636_1000048_pt1 | contig 26765 bp, 27 predicted proteins | sample PLM3_60_b2_FD_133164 | JGI IMG/M metagenome (GOLD analysis project Ga0184636, IMG submission 133164) | Groundwater sediment microbial communities from an aquifer in East River, Colorado, USA - PLM4_90_b2 | ecosystem: Environmental > Terrestrial > Soil > Riparian zone | place: USA: East River... | reverse complement strand
GAGTGGCGGTGACGGTGTAGGCTGGGGTAGCTCCATCGTTAACCGACCCGGTGCCGGGTGTTATCGAGCCGTTGGGACCGGCGTTAACGGTGATGGTATAGGTATTGATGGCAAAGCTGGCGGCTATGGTGTGATTGGCATTAACGTGGTGGAAGGTATAACTAGTCACCGCGCCCACCGATACACCGTCAACAAGGACATTCAGGATGTGGTAACTGGCAAGAGGCGTGATAGTGAAGCTCTTATCATGTCCAGATTCGACCGTAACGACTCCGGCAGGTGAAATCGAGCCGCCGGCACCGGCGCTGGCATTAATGGTATAGCTGCACGCCAATGCGGCTGCAGGGATTGATATCGCCGTGATTACCAGGAGTATTGCTAGGGTCCCTAAGATTGTTTTTAGTTTACGCATAATTCCTCCCCTTTTTTTATGTGTCCGATAAGGCTATAACTCCTCGTTTTTTAGTTTTTATTCTTTCGGTTTTTATATAATAAAAAAACCGACCTTTTCAGGTCGGTTTTACTAATAGCTCCCTACCACTAAAGTAACCATTTACAAGGTGGTAGTTCGTCGCTTCCTGAACTAACTATTATTTTACATCTCTCTCACAAAACTGATATGTTTTGTTATGAGGAAGATGTTTTACATAATGAGTTTATTATGATTCAAGTGTCTTGTCAATACTCAACTTTATACATATTCGTGAAAATTTCGTAAACTTTTATAAAGAATTCATAAATGAAAAAGAGAATTTATACTAGTAAATGTACCAAAAAACTGAGTAGTAAGGCATTTATTTGGTACGGAGGAAACAAGTTGCCATAAAGAAAATATAGTCATAATTTTGACTATGGTGGGTGGTGGTGTACAGAAGATAAAACCTTCCAGTTAGTTTTTATCCCTAATACTTAATCTAATAACAAAATGGACGTTTGTTAAGTCTGATAGGGAATTAGGAGATGGACAGAATCCACCCAAACTCGGTATAACTAATCCGGTAAGGATACGAAAAACCCTCGTGGTTCACATCGTTTGGTGAATGTAATAGGCAGACTCCTGGACTCCGCCAATCACATAATCTGGCACCGTACGGAAAATCAATTATATGTTCTTGATGAAAAATTTCCCCAAATAGCTGCCACTAATCTTGATTGTTCTTCAATTCTATTATATAATGACGATATGAGACTAAAGTTGACTATACCTATCAGTTTAGTCATATTACTAGCGATCATCCTGCTGATCGGTGCATCTCCGCTGTCGGCGAACGTAATGATGTACCCCATGGCAGATTCAAATGATGGAACCTGCGACGAGGCGGCAACTATTCCTCTCTGCTGTATAAACGCGAGTTACCTCGTGTCTCACTACGATACTGTTAACTTAAATTTGCCAGTTGGACGATTTATTCCTAATGATAATAACGTCTATCCTATATCCCACTGGTCTTCAAGTGGAAATCCAACCACTTTTTCTAAGGATAAGCCCCCTAATACCGGGCCTGACCTGGATACGTCCCAAATTTATAAAGCCCATTATTACTGCCGCAACAGCCTGACTCCAGAAGAACCTCCTCTTTCTTAATTCAGGACCTCCGTCTGTTCAGTTCTTTTATTCCCGCGGGTTTCTATATCCGCGCATTTGAACGGAGTATTCCTGAATTTACCAATCGTCAGCCTTTTTCCCAAGGTCTCATTGCATCATTAGTTGGTTAATTGGAGGAGATACATGAAACTATATCAGGTTGTTTTAAAAGACATCCTGCGTCGTAAGCGGCGGGTATTATTCGCCATTCTCGGCGTGGTGATCGGAACAATGACGGTCGTTAGTATTTTAACCACCGCCACGGCCGGTCAGGAAAATATCACCGCTCAACTGGAAAAATACGGCGCCAACCTTAGTTTATTACCGGCGGTAAAAAGCGTCGATGCCGGGCTGGGGACTCTGAATCTGGGCATTGTCAATATGGGTGATAACTATATCACCGATGATAAGATTCCCAAAATCCAGCAAATAACCGACACGCTTATCAGAGAATATCGGCCCGATATCAAAGACGTAGGTAATATTGCTACGATAGCGCCGACTTTGTTTATCAGTACTACCGTTAAAGGCAGTTCAGTAGTTATAGCCGGCATTGAACCACAAGAAGAGCTGCAAATTAAGTCCTGGTGGCAGATTGCTGATGGGAAATATCTGGATGGGGCGGACCAAGCGCTGCTCGGGAGTCAAGCCGCTGCTTTGCTCAATACAAAAATCGGGGACACACTTGACCTGAATAACACTCCTTTCACCGTGGTCGGTATACTTGGTGACTCCGGCTCTGATGAGGATTACCAGATTTTCGTGCCTCTAGCAACGTTACAGCGGGCGTTCGATAAACAAGGTCTTATATCTACGATTGATATACGCGCCTTATGTAACGGCTGTCCCGTCGAAGCAATCGCAGATGGGATTAATCGGGACATTCCCGGGATACGGGCGGTAGCGGTAACACAAATCGCCGCTACCGAAATGGGTATGCTGGAGAAGATTAATACATTCATGTTCGCTATCGCGGGAGTTACTCTCATCGTTGGCGGATTTGGAGTATTCAATACACTGATGACCTCGATTAACGAAAGGAAAAAAGACATAGGTATCATGAGAGCTGTTGGCGCATCCCGCGGTCAGATAATCAAGGCTCTGGTATATGAGGCAACGCTGGTCGGTGCTTTTGGAGGTGTTTTGGGATATTTTGCCGGAACGGCTCTAGCTTACGGCCTCGGCCCGATAATCTTCAAAGTCACCACTATCTCGTTCGTTCCTCTTTATTTGCCCGTGGCAATCGGACTAGCGCTATGTATCGCCGTTCTGGCGACGCTATACCCGGCGTTCCGGGCGACGAAAATTAAAGTTGCCGAATCTTTCGCGTCGGTATAAGGAGCAAACAATGCTGGAAATGAAAAACATATCTAAAGTTTACGGTAATGCTGTGAATAAAGTCACTGCCTTGAATAACATATCTTTAACAATAGAAAAGGGAGATTACGTTGCCGTCATGGGTCCATCTGGCAGTGGAAAGTCAACCTTTTTAAACGTCATCGGCGGTCTGGACCATTTAACTGGTGGGAAAATCATTCTAGAAGGCGAACGCATCGATAACCTGACGGAAAATGAGCTGGTACGCTTAAGGCGCGGAAAAATAAGCTACGTCTTCCAACAGTATCATCTGCTGCGTTCATTGACGGCTCTGGAAAACGTCCTTTTACCGTTGACTTTTTGCGGTATAGAAGGCAAAAAAACTCGGGCAATCGAGTTATTGGAGAGGGTTGGCCTGGGTAAAAGAATGAACCACAAACCGAATGAATTAAGCGGCGGAGAACAGCAGCGGGTTGCAATTGCCCGGGCGTTAGTTAACGACTCGATGTTAACCCTGGCTGATGAACCAACCGGAAACATGGATCAGAAAAACGGTCAAGCCATTCTAGACTTGTTTGAGCGCCTGAATAAGAATGGGCAGACTATCATCATGGTAACGCATAATCCGGAAGCGTCACGCCGGGCGAAAAAAACCGTGTTTTTGCAGGATGGTCAAATAGTAAACCAAGTTCTAAACAAGAAAAAACAAAAATATAACGGAGGAATCAAATAATGCTTAAAAAATTATTAGTAGTTATTAGCCTGGTAATCGGTTTGAGTGCCATATTAGTCCTGGCGGGTTGTTCATCAGGAAATACCTCAGGCGTAGGAACCTACCCAAACGGTGTAATAATCTCGACTGGAACCTATCCGAGCACTGCGACAACCTCGACTGGAACCTATCAAGATGTCGTGATAACCCCGACGGTAACCAATGACACTGTTTCTATTCCTGTCAGTACTGTCAAGAGTAACCGGAATGTTCATTTCGAGTTGAACTCGGCCGGAGGCACTACCAGTTTTGAAGCTTACATCCTCAATAATGAGATTCAGGTAAGAGCCAGTTATTGCGTGCCATGCCGGGGAACAAGCTTTACCTTAAGCGGCGATGAACTCATATGCAATAATTGCGGTACCGTTTTTAACGCCAACAATGGCATAGGCATCCGAGGTTCGGCGTCTTGTCAGAGTTATCCTAAAGCATCAGTACCTTTTACTGTAAACGGTGAGAATATCATCATGAAAATTTCCGACCTGCAGAATGCTTTTCAGAATACTCTTTCACAGGGGCTTCCCTAAATAAATGGCGTAGACCGCGAATCTGCTAAAATATCAGGTTCTAAAAATAACCTGTGTGTTTTTATGCACTGCCCCGGTTTTTCCTTAAATGGGGAAATCGGGGCAGACGGGTCATTTTATATTTTCGTGAATATTATCTGTATTGTACTATGCCGTAATTGAACGTTTGTCTGAAATTAGCTTCTTAGCTCTATTCATTCGGATTAGTGTTCCTGACCCTACAAGTTCTATTGGAGATAAAGCCAACTTATTTACAGCCAAGTTCTTCTTAATTAAAGGATGCCCTGATAATACCTCGCTGATTACATGACAGGTATTTTCATCTTCCCTGGCAACCGCTATTTTGAAACTAAGGATATCCTTTTTCTCTTTCGTGGTTAGAGATACTTGATAATCAATAATGTCAGGAATGCTAAAAAGGAGTTCGTCAAAAACTGACGGATACAATTCATCATCGCCGATTTTCACGATGGATTCTCGCCTCCTTGTTACCGGCGCAATCCTTCTTAATGTGGAAGCTCCGCATTTACAGGGTTCGCTTATCAATCTGGAAATGTCGTGCGTTCGGTATCTGATAAGCGGCATGGCTTCACGGTTTAAAGCGGTAAAAACCAGCTCTCCCTCGGCGTCATCGTCTAACACCTCGCCTGTCTTTGGGTCTATTACTTCTACCATGAGGTCGGCTTCGTTATAATGGTAGCCTTCATGGGCATGGCATTCAACGGATACTCCAAGGCCCATCTCTGTCATGCCATAATGCATATGTACATCACAATTCCAGATATTCTGGAGCTGCCGGCGCATTGATTCGGAGAGGAATTCCGAGGTCATGAAAATAGTATTTATTCCCTTGGCTTTTAGATCATAATGACGGCAAGTTTCCTGGGTAATCCGCCAAATGTAAGATGTCTCGGCGAACAAAATATTCGGATGTACTTCATCTATTTTTTTAATTTGATCTACGGCGCCTGGGCTATTGCCAGTTACCACCGGTATGCCGCCCATCTTGCGTACTCCCTGGGCTAATAAATCAGCTTGGTCATTTGCTCTTGCGTGAGGCAGCATTATCTGGACGATGTCACCCTCACCAGCTACTGTTCTCATGCCGATGGCCATGAAATCAGTCATAGTCTTCAGGTCATTATCGGTAAAAAATGTTTTTTTCTGTGGCCCGATTGTACCTGAGGACGTGAAAGTAGTGACGTGGGTTATATCTCCCAATGAGACGCAAGTAAAATGATAGGGATTTTGCGCTATGTCTTGAGGTTCGGTGAAAGGGAATTTGGAGATATCTTCAAGAGAACGGATATCATCAACTCTTATCCCCGTTTTCTTTAGTAGGTCGCGGTAAAAAACGCTTTTCTTTGAGGCATAGGCAAGAGTCTTCCTGAACTTGAAAACATGATATTGGTCAATATCGGCGCGGGTTATTTGGGGAAGCTCCTTACGACCCATCCATTTCCGAAATTCAGTGTCTTTTTGGAGTTTTTCCCGGATTATGTTGTGAAGCCAGGATTCAAGGTAAATCGTTTCCATTGTTACCTGACCGACCTTATTTGAGAATTTGTTTCTATTAGGTTGCTGGAATAAAGTCTTTGCCCTTTAGTGCTCGTCAGATAATAGGCACAAAAAGGTATGATGCGTTTATCTTGTGTAACCACGTGAATGCAGCAGGCCCGCAGTCTTTCCAGGTCGATGTTCCAGACATCTTGGAACGGCATACCGCTAATAGTCAGATTGTTGTGTAACAATTGATCGATGAAGTCATTCCTGTCACCGGTCTGGCAGCAGCAATCGTCAATCTGCCAATGCTGAGCCATGAATCTGCGGGTGCTTTCTTCAGGAATCTCTCCAGTCGGTTTACGTTTGTTACCACCTTTTCTTGAGTTACCGCTTAAAGCCAGTAATTTTCCTTCCTCCGTCAAGATGAAAATACCAGAAAATCCGCAATGGGATTCCTCAACCTGGCGGGGTATGAAATCTATCGTCTTGAGTTCTCCCTGAGTTTGAATTTCCAAAGCGGAGATAATATCGGGGATAGTGATGCGGTCAGCATCTCCATGTGGGTGAGGATAACGGCCCAAATAACTCACCGGCTGAAAGTGGACGCCTTTAACGATAGGCATCCATTCTTTGGCGAATTGAATGATGTCGCCTAACTGCCCGTCATTAATTCCGGGAATAATCGTCGGTACTAAAACCACCCCGATGTTAATCAACGAACAATTAGCTAACGCTCTTGTTTTCAGTTCAAAAAGGTTTTGGCCCCGGATGTTGCGGTAAACGTCATCACTCACTCCATCAAACTGTAAATAGATAGTCCCGGCGCCGCTGTCTTTTAGCCGCGCAAGAAAATCTACATCACCAGCAATACGTATGCCGTTAGTGTTAATGAGTATATGCTTGAACCCGACTTCGCGTCCCAAGGCTGCTATTTGGGGCAGGTCATCGCGTAAAGTAGGCTCGCCGCCGCTGAGCTGAATAGTGCAAACGCCTACTCCGTCCAGTATTGCCTGATACATACCACGGAGAATATCAATACTAGGGTCTAGGCTTTGTTTTTTCTCCGCACCAGCAAAACAGACCGGACAAGCGAGATTGCAGTTTTGAGTAACCTCGATTACAGTAGCACAGGCTCTTGTCCGATGTTCCGGGCACAGGCCGCAATCGTAAGGGCAGCCTTTAGCGATATCGGTATAGTTACGAATAGCACTGGAACCTCTTATACTGCCTTTTGCCCAGTCTATGTAATGCCGGGCGTTTTGCCGCCAAATGAGGGTTTTATATTCGCCATGTTCGGGGCAGTCCTTTACCAGATAAACCTTGCCGTTTTCTTCTATCCTGCGAGCAGGAATCACTTTAAGACATTCCGGACAAAGACTTTGTGTCGGAGGCGATATTTCATTCACGCTAAATCCTCGTTACAAATGACTTGGTGGTGCAGCCTGTATTATTTTCCCTCTACCATGCCTTCCGCAGTAGCTAACCGGCCGACGGCCATATGCTCGGGGATATAAGCTGCGCCGCATTTGGGGCATTTTAAACCTTTAAAAGTAAAGTCGCGGCTGTAATCGTCACTAACAAAATATGTTAAATTAATGTCTGTTTCTACCATCGCTACTTTATCTTTAAAACAATACCAATCCATTTTTCACCCTATTATTTCTGACCTGTGAGCATATCCGTATTTTAAGATGAATTTACCGTCACCGTAAGAATAGTCGGCGTAAAAGGTAACCTTACCGATTTTTAGTTTGCCGAGAAATCTATTAATGTCAGGCTTATAAAGTTTCTCGCCGGTATTTTCGGCATGATAAATAACCTGCTTTACTTCATCCTCCAGGACATGCCTCATTTCCAGGTACCGATTAACTTCCGTGCTTATCTCTAGTTTTACATGTCGCCAGGATGTTCCGATTAGTTTATTTTTTGGCCCGAACAACCCACGGAAAAACCCAAGGAAATTATTAAGTAGTTCAAGAAGAGAATTGCGGACGGGCTTATTCGTTTCTTTATCTGTCATATCAACATCCGTTGTTGCTCAAGTAATTTATACAATACCAACATTACAATTAATTTTATACTAAACTAATCTGACAATAACAGTCAACTATTGACAGCGGAAAAACTACATGGTACTCTATTAAACGTGTATATAGTTGATATATATGATTAAAACAGTCAACTATAAAGAATGAAGGTGCCAATGATGAGCAATAATCTTAAAGGATTTATATTAGTGATGGAGGGAACGACGGACCTGGAGGGATATCCGGTAAAAGCCGGGAATTGTCCCCGGTCCGGTTTGTGTGCCGCCAGGATGTATAAAATTACTAACAATATTTACTTTATCTAAAAATGAAAGAAGAGGAAAAAATGACAGCTGCAACTAATAAAATAGAAAAATTACACTATAAAACTATAGATATTCCAAAGCTGACCCGTGGTATTGCCCGCGACCTGACCGAAACCATCGGCAACACACCGCTGGTAAGGCTGAATCGTGTCACAGACGGCGCTAAGGCGGAAGTCGTCGCCAAACTCGAATCTTTCAACCCCATCCACAGCGTTAAAGACCGGATTGGGGTCGCCATGATACTAGATGCAGAGTCGAAAGGCCTCATCAACAAAAACACTATAATCGTGGAGCCGACGAGTGGTAATACCGGCATCGCCCTGGCTTATGTGGCTGCCGCGCGCGGTTATAAGTTGGTATTGACGATGCCGGATACAATGTCTTTGGAGAGAAGACAACTTCTCTCCATCTTCGGAGCGCAGCTGGTTTTAACTCCCGGAGCGGAGGGGATGAAGGGAGCAATCAAGAAAGCCGAGGAACTGGCGGCAGCGCCCAACCATTTTATGCCGCAGCAGTTCAATAACCTGGCCAACCCGGAAATACACCGTCTAACGACGGCAGAAGAAATCTGGCGCGATACGGACGGTAAAGTAGACATACTGGTTTCCGGCGTCGGCACTGGCGGCACTATTATCGGCATCTCCGAGGTTATCAAGAAGAGAAAACCGTCTTTCAAGGCAATCGCTGTAGAGCCGGAGGCTTCGCCTGTTTTATCTGGCGGCAAACCCGGCCCGCATAAAATACAGGGCATTGGGGCGGGCTTCGTCCCTGATGTTTTCAAGAAGGAATACGTGGATGAAATTATCCAGGTTAGCAATGAAAATGCCGGCATTACCGCCCGCAGATTAGCCAAAGAAGAGGGCATCTTGGCGGGTATTTCTTCTGGTGCCGCTACTTGGGCGGCTATCGAGGTGGCCAAGCGGCCGGAGAACAAGGGCAAGCTAATCGTTGTCATCATACCCGACACCGGCGAGCGTTACTTGAGCACCTGGTTGTTCCAGGAAGCAACACAGCCACCGCCAGCAATATAACAATCCATAATATTAAAGAGTAGAAGACTTGAAACACGATATAGAGCAGGCGTTACGCACCTCGGTGAAATAAAGTGGTGAAGGGATACTCTATTGACAAACCTATTCTGGCGTGCTAATCTGATAATGTAGACCAAATTAGTCAACTATTAAGTCGGGGACAAAAGGAGATTAGTCCGATGAAAATATCTACCAAGGGGCGGTATGGAACCAGGGCGCTTTTAGACCTGGCGCTGCACCATGATGATGAACCGGTAGCCCTTAAAGATATTGCCGAAAGGCAGCAGTTCTCACTATCCTACCTGGAGCATTTAGTAGCTCCACTCATCACTGGAGGATTGATACACAGCGTTAAAGGTCCCAAGGGTGGTATTGCATTAAACAAGAATCCCCGGGAAATAAAGTTAAGTGAAATTATACAACTGCTCGAAGGTTCTATCGCCCCAGTAGAGTGCGTGGACCGTCCTGCTCTCTGCCAGCGTTCCAAGTTTTGTGCTACCAGGGACGTTTGGGATGAAGTAAAACAAGCCATGAATAGCGTGCTGGAAACCACGACTCTGCAGATGTTGGTTGACCGTCAAAGTAAAAAAGCACCTAAAGACGCCATGTACTACATCTAAAGCCGGTTATTAGTTCAACTCCTGCCGGAAAAAACAAAAACCTGATGCACTCGGGAAAGTGGAGTATTTGTCTCTAAAATGGGAAGTAAAATGTTTGATAGTATAAAAGAGGACATAAGCACAATATTCACTAAAGACCCGGCGGCGAGGGGTACACTGGAAGTACTCTTCTGCTACCCGGGTTTACACGCTCTGTGGGGACACCGTGCGGCGCATTTTCTCTGGCAGCACCATATGCACTTCTTTGCCCGTTTGCTGTCACATATTAACCGTTTCTTTACCAACATTGAAATCCACCCGGGGGCTAAAATCGGGCGACGTTTCTTCATCGACCACGGCGCTGGTATAGTCATCGGGGAAACGGCCGAGGTCGGCGACGATGTGCTGATGTATCAGGGAGCTGCCTTAGCCGGAACATCACTGAAAAAAGAAAAGCGCCATCCCACCATCGGCAATAACGTGGTTATCGGGGCCGGAGCGATAGTTTTAGGCGCTATCATGGTTGGAAATAACGCCAGGATAGGGGCGGGCTCAGTTGTTATCAAAAGCGTTCCAGCCGGCTCTACGGTCGTGGGCGTACCAGGACGCATTGTAGAAGACCGCCAGAAAACGCCCCCTGTCCTGGAACATAACAAGCTACCTGATCCGGTAGCGGAGGCGATACGGCTAGTTCTAAAGGATGTTGATAATCTAGGTGAACGAGTAAGTAGGTTGGAAATTAGGTCGGATATTACCGTTCCAGCGGATACGTTTCGTGAGGCAAGAAATGTAATAACGCGGGAGTTTGATAACGGAGAAGGAATCTGATGTTGAATTCGGACTTAAGTAATCTACTTCACACTTTCCATATAATATCCCGTCAAGCGGATATTGCGTTGATGTCTGAGGAGTTATCGTTATGGCTTATGCGCAGCCCGAAAGGGCTTGTCATAACAGGAATAACTTTTAATACAGAAAGGTGAAAAATGGCGAAAACGATCGCTGAAATAAACGAAAAAATTAAAAAAGGACAAGCCGTCGTCGCGACGGCAGAAGAAATACTTGATATAGCGGCGCAAAAAGATATCCGAAATGTGGCTCAGGAGGTAGATGTTGTTACCACCGGTACCTTTGGACCCATGTGTTCTTCCGGAGCGTACTTTAATATTGGGCATACTAAACCACGAATCAAGCTCGGCGGGGGCAGAGTCTATCTTAACGATGTCCCGGCTTATGCCGGTTTCGCTGCCGTAGACATCTATATTGGATGCACGGTTTTGCCCGATGATGACCCGAGAAACCGGACACACCCAGGCGAGTTCAGATACGGCGGCGGACATGTTATTGAAGAATTCGTAGTCGGTAAGGATATCCGGCTGGAAGCCACCGCCTACGGTACAGATTGCTACCCCAAAAAGAAACTGGAAACCTTGCTTAATATCAAAGATGTTAACGAGGCGGTACTCTTCAATCCAAGGAATGCTTATCAGAACTACAATGTGGCTGTAAATTTGTCAGATAAAACGATCTACACCTACATGGGAATATTAAAACCCAGGTTGGGTAACGCTAATTATTGCAGCGCTGGGCAACTTTCGCCACTCCTAAACGACCCCCTATACAAGACCATCGGCATCGGTACCAGGCTATTTCTCGGTGGCGGTATCGGCTACGTCGCCTGGCAGGGCACACAACATAATCCGGGGGTTCCGAGAACTGAAAATGGAGTGCCAAAGAAACCCGCGGGAACGCTAGCGGTTATCGGCGACTTAAAACAGATGAAACCTGAGTGGTTGCGTGGTACCAGCATGCTGGGTTACGGCACCACGATGTCGGTCGGTATTGGTATTCCCATACCCATACTCTCAGAAGAAATCCTCCGGTATACATTGGTCAGGGATGAGGATATCCTTGCCCCTATCGTTGATTATTCTGAGAATTACCCTCAGAGACAACCCAACATTCTAGGGGAAGTAAGTTACGCTCAATTGAAAACTGGACATATAGAGGTGCAAGGCAAGCAGGTGTCTACTGCCTCCTTATCCAGCTATCCCAAGGCAGTGGAAATCGCCAACATTCTCAAAGGATGGATAAAGGCGGGGCAGTTTTTACTAACCGAGCCGGTTGCACCGTTGCCAGGAGTAGAATCCGGCATCACCTTTAAGAACCTTGAAGAGCGTAAGATAGAGGAGTTATAAATGGCTAAGATGAAGGGTACTGGAAAATAGACTGTGAAAAACCCGGGACAGGGCGGTGTATAAATTTACCCTGTCCCAGGTAATAACAGAAAAAAGGAAGGATATAAACTATGAAACGAATCTATCTTGATTACGCCGCTACTACTCCCACTCATCCCGAAGTGGTGCAGGCGATGCTGCCGTATTTTACGGATGACTTCGGCAATCCCTCCAGTATTTACTCTTACGGACAGGAGGCAAAAGCCGCCATAAAGAAAGCCAGGGGTAATGTTGCCGGGCTTATCAATGCTCGCGACGAGGAGATTATCTTTACCAGTGGCGGCACCGAGGCGGATAACTTTGCATTAAAAGGAGTAGTTTTTGCTAATGATAACAAAGGTAACCATATCATCACGACCACCATCGAGCACCATGCTGTGCTGGAAACGTGTAAGTTTCTAGAGAAAAGAGGCTCCACAGTAACCTATCTTCCGGTAGATAGTTACGGCATGGTCAACCCGGATGACGTTAAAAAAGCCATCACCAACAAGACCATACTAATCTCCGTAATGCACGCTAATAATGAGGTGGGCACGATAGAACCTATTGCCGAAATAGCTAAGATAGCGCGGGAAGCCGGCGTCTACTTTCATACCGACGCCGTGCAGACGGCCGGGCATATTCCTGTGGACGTAAATAAACTCGGCGTGGATTTACTCTCTATGTCTGCCCATAAGCTTCATGGTCCCAAGGGCGTCGGCGCGCTATATGTTAGAAAAGGGGTTAAAATAACTCCTTTCATACACGGGGGCGGGCAGGAAAATGGGCGGCGTTCCGGTACGGAGAATGTCCCCGGTATCGTTGGTTTTGGCAAGGCGGCGGAACTTGCCCGGGCGAGTTTGGACGTAGAAGCCGGACGATTGATTCTCCTTCGGGATAAACTAATCAAAGGTCTTTTAGAAAGCATCGACCATACCCGTTTGAACGGACACCCCGTAAAGAGATCGCCCAACAACGTCAACATCAGCGTAGATTTTATAGAAGGCGAGTCCATGTGCCTTAACCTCGATTTTGAAGGGATTTGCGCTTCCACCGGTTCGGCCTGCAGTTCGGCCAGCCTTGAGCCGTCCCATGTATTGTTGGCGCTGGGGCTACGCCATGAGCAGGCGCATGGCTCGCTACGGTTTACATTAGGCAAGTGGACGACTGAAGAAGAGATAAACCAGGTTCTAGAAATATTGCCAAAAATCGTGACCAAGTTGAGAGCTATGTCCCCACTCTACACCAAACACAGTTAGGAGGTACTACTATGTCCCCGGCTTACAGTGAAAAAGTAATGGAACACTTCCGCAACCCCAGGAACGTCGGCGAGATGGAAAATCCGGACGGCACGGGGCACGTTGGCAACCCGGTTTGCGGCGATATTATGGAGCTTTACATCAGGGTGAAAGACAACGTCATCACCGATGCCAAGTTTAAGACCTTTGGCTGCGGAGCGGCTATTGCCACTAGTTCAATGGTTACAGAAATGGTTAAAGGAAAAACTATTGATGAAGCTTTGAAAATATCCAATAGCACGGTGGCAGAAGCCCTCGGCGGGCTACCGGCCGTTAAAATGCATTGCTCGGTTCTGGCAGAAGAAGCCCTCCAATCGGCTATAACCGATTACTTAAACAAAAACAGCAAAAACAAATGAATACCTCTTGCCGTAAAGTTTTAGTGGCTATGAGCGGAGGCGTGGATTCCTCGGTTACCGCTGCGTTATTACAGAAACAGAGCTATAAGGTTACCGGCGTCACCATGAAAATATGGGACGGTGAAGCGTCATCGACCGGGCGATTACACCATGGATAGTGGGCGGTGGTGTACAGAAGGTAGAACTTTTGGGCTTTCATTCGCACTCAATATTTAAACTATGATCAACTCTACCAGCCCCGACCATTTTGTTCGAAGAGAATACCTCATTACTAAAAACTTCTTTTTGTCCTTCCCATCTTTTTAGCCATTAATTTGTTGTTTTGGTAGTCCTGTTCTTACATTATAATTTCGCTGACCTGAACTTGCGGCTCGACGTTGGTGAAATTGGGTATGTCATCATGCAACTCTCCGCCAATCGGTATGGAGGCTTTCTGTAAGTCATCCATTGAATTAAATACAAGATAACCAACGGTGATGTAAAGCGATGGTGATCCGGAAGACATCCCGCTGATACCTTTGTCTATTTCGATTTTGACCAGTCCCATTTTACGGAGTTTTTCCTGCACCAGCTTCATATGCTTCTTCGCGTAATATGTGTAATCGAACTTAGCTCCCGGTTTATTAGGGTAAAAAACTGAGACTCTAATCATGCCCCGCCTCCTGCTCTTTTTTTGCCCAAGTATAGACCTTACGGATAGTGTTGTCAATAAACAAAAGACAAGGGACTTTTACAGATAACCTAGGTTATTAGTGACATTGGTAGTTCAAAACCGCTATGTTATATAATGCGAGCATATACACATATCAGTCGAGGTGTCACCATGGTCAACACACGAACGTTCAGGATGCCTGTATCAATCTTCGGGCGTGGTTCCTCCGATAATGTCGGCTCCGAGCTCAAAGCGCTTGGGGCGAAGAAAGTTTTCATTGTTACCGATGAGGTCCTCTGGAAAATGGAGGCGCTAACCAAAATAGTTGCCGGATTAAATGCCGAAGCACTAGAATTCCAGGTCTTCGATAAACTTCCCACCGAGCCTACGGTTGATTTTGTAGATGAGGGTCTCAAGCTGCTGAAAGACTCCGGCTGCAACGTTATTTTGGCGGTGGGTGGGGGAACGCCTATTGATACTGCCAAGGCGATTTCAGTAATGGCGCGGAATCAGTGTAAGATTGAAGATTGCATGGGAACTAACAAGATACCTGCCCCGGGAATGCCGCTGATAGCTATTCCGGCTACGGCCGGCACCGGCAGTGAAGTTACTATGTTCACCATTATTACCAATACCAAAACCAGTGTTAAAATGCTCATTTCCAGCCCGTATTTAATACCGGCGCTGGCTATTATCGATCCACTACTGACCGTTTCCATGCCTCGGGGACTGACTGCGGCGACCGGGCTGGATGCTTTGACCCATTCTATTGAGTCCTACGTATCACAGAAGGCACAGCCAATGACAGATATTATGGCGCTTTCGGCAATGAAATTACTGGTGGTCAATTTACCGCTATCTTGGGAGGATGGTAAAAACCTGGATGCACGCGAAAAAACCATGCTTGGTGCGTACCAGGCCGGGTTAGCATTCGGGAACTCTTCGGTAGCTCTGGTGCATGGGATGTCGCGGCCCATCGGCGCTTGTTTTCACGTTGCCCATGGTTTATCCAATGCGGTGCTGCTGGGACCGGTGATGGAATTCAGCCTTTCCGGTAATCCCAAACGCTATGCCGAAATCGCGGCTGCTATCGGGGAAAATGTGGTGGGGCTGGATGATATGGCGGCGGCTAAAAAAGGTGCACAGGCTGTGAGGAAACTGATAAAACATCTTGAAATACCGCGCCTCCGCGACCTGAATATAAATGAAACTAAATTTAATGAGTTAATTCCACAGATGATAGATGCGGCTATCGCCAGCGGCAGCCCCGCTAATAATCCCAGGATAGCCACTAAAGAAGAAATGGCTGAAATTTACCGGCAGGCGTATTGAAAAAATTAACAGGAAGGTGTGACTAGAGCATGTCAATTTTAGATGAGCCTATCAAGGAAGTCCTGGAGCTTAAAAATTACATCAACGGCAAGTGGGTAAAGTCAGCATCGGGCCAGACGCTCGATGTAAAGAACCCTGCCACGCAACAAACCATTGCTAAAGTGCCAATGTCTACCAAGGATGAGGTAAACGCGGCCATCACAGCTGCTAAAGAAGCGTTCCCTGAATGGCGCCGAACCCCGCCGTTGGTCCGGGCAAGAGCTTTCTTCAGACTCAAGGAGTTACTAGAAGAGCACTTTGAGGAACTAAGCCGAGTACAAACGACGGAGCACGGCAAGATTATTGATGAATCAAGAGGGGAAACACGGCGTGGCATCGAGATGGTCGAAGTGGCCACCGGGATTCCCTCGCTGATGATGGGTTATAACCTTGAGGACATTGCTTCAGGTATAGACGAATATGTCATCTACCAGCCGCTGGGAGTATTTGGTCATATAGCCCCGTTCAACTTTCCGTTTATGGTGCCGCTCTGGTTTTCTCCCTTTGCCCTGGCTACTGGTAACACCTTCGTATGCAAACCTTCACCCAGAGACCCCATCAGCCAGGTAAAACTAGCGGAACTTTTTGAAGAAGCTGATATACCAGCCGGTGTCTATAACCTCGTGAATGGAGGGGCAGATGCAGCTTTAGCTTTACTGGATAGCCCCGATATTAAAGGTGTAACTTTTGTCGGGACGAGTGCCATCGGGCGGGATGTCGTTTACAAGAAATGCGGTGAAACCGGGAAAAGAGCTATCGTACAAGGCGCTGCGAAGAATTTCATGGTAGTCATGCAGGATGCCAACGTAACCGCGACCATACCAGCGCTGTTGACCTCTTTTTACGGCTGCACGGGGCAACGGTGCCTATCGGGCGCCAACCTGGTAATCATCGGGGATGACGCCTTTTATAAGAAGTTCTTGGATACCTTCGCTGAAGCTGTATCAAAGATAAAGGTAGGTTACGGACTGGACGATTCTGTCCAGATGGGCCCGATGCAGTCGGTCGACGGCAAAGAGAGGGTGCTAGGATATATCCAGAAAGGCATCGCAGAAAAAGCCAGACTTATCCTCGATGGCCGTAAACCGAAAATCAGCGGTGATTACCCGGATACGTGCTTCCTCGGTCCGAGCATCTTTGATAATGTGACGCCAGATATGACCATAAGCCGGGAGGAAATTTTTGGGCCGGTTGCAGGTGTGATGCGGATAAAAGACCTCGATACAGCCATTAAGGTAATTAATGGCAGCCGGTACGGTAACGGGAACGCTATCTTTACCTCCAGCGGCAAGGCAGCACGGGAATTCCAGTACCGGGTAGAATCAGGCAATATCGGTATCAATATCGGCATCACCGCGCCCATGGCCTTTTTCCCGTTCGGCGGCATGAAGGACTCTTTCTTCGGTGTCCTGCACGGGCAGGGTAAGGACGCGGTGCGTTTCTTTACTGAAGGCAAGGTCGTTATACAGAGGTGGTATTAATGAAATTAAACACCGCCTCTCAGGTCATCAGTTTCTCCAGGAAACTCGAGGAAGACGGGGCAAGTTTTTACGAATCTTTAGCCAGGCAGTACACGAGGGATAGTGAAGTATTGCTTGGCTTCGCCCGCGAAAACAGGAAAAACATCATGAGGGTCGAGAGAGCGTATTACGGCGCCATCACTGATGCCCTGGAGGGGACTTTCGCCTTCGATATAAACCCGGATGAATATGCCATTAAAACTGATGCCCCGCAAAATGTGGCTTATACCGATGGTATTAGTGTAGCTAATGAGATGGAACGTAAAACCGCTGGTTTCTATAACCAGGCTGCCGAGCAAGCAAAGTCTCTGCTGGTGGATGTTCTCCGGGTTTTTTTAACCATGTCCAGATTGAGAGATGACCGCCAGCAAAAGCTGGCAGATTTACTGAATACCCGAAATTTGACCAAGTAACTTGGCATCTCATGCAGTACTCGGATTGTATCCATATCAAACAGCAGGTGAAAGAACATATTCTAACTCATGAATTTCTGATTGAACTTATACGACTAGTTAATGAAGAGATGGTTGTTAAAACAGATGGAGTTCTAGCTTTTGTACACTATAGTGGACTGCAGTGTACAATATACAGAACCTTTGAACTTTCCTTCAGTATGAATTCATAATTGTTCAATCAGGCTGATTATTCGAATCAAAATACAAGCAATTGTTACTAAAGCTAAGTTTTTTAGACTTTAGTAATTCCAGAAGCTGCAAACGCCAAAAGGTGTAATATGTCACAGCCTTGTTCCAGGTAATATCATTCCTGGTATCTAAATCTAAACTGCTATATTGTTAATTTATCCTTTAATAGACTTTGCAACTAGGCGGCGTCTTTCTATCCATGAATCTATCCAGACGATGAACGTTGGTAAAACAAACAGAGTACTGATCAAAGCAAAGAAAACGTTAATCATAGTCACGATGCCAAAGTCATGTAAAATCAGGAAGTCTTTAGCAATCAATAACGCTCCAAAACCCCCGATTACGGTAAGCCCGGACGCAATAATAGCTCGGCCAATCTTGGTCATGGCAGTGGTCATAGCTGCTACTGGACTATCTCCTTTATTCCGTTCTTCGTAATAGCGCGTCATCAATAAGATAGTAAATTCTACTCCAATGCCCATGATCAATGCTCCTAGAGTAGCTGTTAGCGGAGTGTAAGATATGCCTATGAGATACATGGAGCCGCTCGACCATCCAATAATTAGCCCGATAGGAATAATGGCTAATAGTGCCTTGACTATGTTGAATCTAAAGAGAAGGAATAGACCCAGAAAAACAAAACCGATACCGATTAAAGTCATCTTTACTCGATCACCGCTTAGAGCATCTAACAAAGCCACCTGTATTACTGAGCTTCCCGTTATAGTAACATTAACGCCGGAAGGTGAATTGGATATATAGTTGGGCAGTATAGTCTGAAGCGCCTTTACATTGTTTATCCCTGCCTCTTTAGCGTTGACGATTATATTAACTGCGGTATAGTCATCGCTAATCAGATTTTTCTTAATAGGTGCCGGAATGTTTACCAGTATTTGTTTAATCTGCTGGGAATCCTGCGGTATCTGACCTCCGGAAACTTGCATTATCAGGTCAGCTATACTATTGACGCTGCCGACCTTTGCCGCCTGCTCGGTCCCGAGGCTCTGCTCAAGCTGAACCATCCAGTTCAAAACTGAAGGTTCGGTAACATCTGTTGCCTCAACAAAAAGATTTACGGATGCACTCCCGCCAGCCACAGCCTCTAGAGTGCGGTAATCTTGTATTATTGGTAAATTCGGTGATAGATATTCAGACCATTCTGTAACGGTCTCGATGTGAGAGTCAGCTACCAAGCCGCCTACCGTCAGAGCCAGGGCAATCGGGAGAATAATAGCCGGATTCTTTATTACCCAGGGAGAAAGTTTATGAAGCCACTTTTCTATTTGACCAATTTGTTCCTTACCAGATTTTTTATGTACCTTAATTGGGGAGGCAATTGCAGCTTTACAGCGGTCACGCCAATACAACATGGTCAATAGTAAAAACATCGAAACTAGATAACATGCCACTACGCCTATTATTAACATGTAGCCGAAATCACTGATCATGGGTACGGGGGAGAAGAATAGAGCGGCAAACCCTAGACAGGCGGCGATTATAGCAATCCCAATAGCCGGCCCAATATGGGTTATGGAATTTACAATGGCATCAGCTATCGTTTCACCTCTTGTGGCCTCCTCATCATATCGATTGTGGAACTGGATGGCATAATCTACACCAAGCCCGATTACTATGGGAAAAACAGCCATAGAGACAAAAGTAATCGGGATGCTTAGTAAACCCATAGCTCCAAATGTATAAATAATCGCAATGAGAACGATACCTAATGGTAGCCAACGCCAGGCAAAAAAGCCTCGTATACTGAAGACCAGAACTAATATTAAGAGCATAAGTCCTATGGCCAGGATGAACATATAAAGAAGATTGGAAGCTAGTAAACCGATTATTTTAGTGTAGATTACCGGCAGACCCGTAACAATAGAGTTAACCTGAACGAAACCAGCGGTATCTACTGTCTTCTCAGTCATGTTAACGATAGACTCTTGTTGCTCTTGCGATAGCCCTCCTTCGATAGTTATGGCAATAATCGCATGCTTATCGTCGGGTAAAATGCTCTTGAATTGAGACCTGATTTGCCCTGATTGGGGGTCTAGGATTATCGCCTCGACCATTTTCTCTTCTTGTGGCAATGCTGCTATTCCGGTTTGGTAAGCGACCACCTGTTTGATGTAAAAAGTAGGGTCTAATACCGAAATGACTCCCGGCGTCAGGCTCATCTGGTTTACGATAGTCTCCATAGCCGCCATATTTTCCGGCTGGAGCAACTGGGATAGACTATCTCCACTCACCAGGACGACAATCACATCGCAGCTGAAACTTTGTGTAAACCTGTCGTAATCCTTGTAAACCTGAGAATTAGTATCTACAAGTGTACTGGTACCAAAAGCCGTAGTAAGTTGCATTGCGCCCAAAATTGATACGGCTATTAGTATTAAGCCAATGATAATGATAAGTAGTCGTTTGTTTTCAATGAAAATCCCTAATCTTTTAAAAAAGTTGTGCATTTTTGTCCCTCTTGATTTGGTTCATGAACAATTATTCATTCATAAAGGATATTCAACATTTCATTAAATCGTTTACGGCTGTAGAATCCGGAGGACTGCTTCGGATGTAGGGAAATGCTGGTCTATTAAGGGGATATCCAGACTCCTTCCGGCAGCGAGCCCATAAAGACAACTTAAATACAGGAATACCAGTTGGTCAGGGTCACGGTTAGCTACTTCCCCAGCGGTTTGCCCTTCTATTATTAACTCGCTAAGTATTTTACCTACCGTTTCCAGTTTCATCAGAGTTTCTTGCACTCTTTCTGGGAGTGCCAAAGCCTGCGAAACGAGTTTAAAATATACAGGTTCTTCAGACATACCTTGCAGAATCTGTTCTGTTAGCCAATGGAGTTTCTTCAAAGGAGTCCCAGTATGTTTGATTGCAGTTTGTGCATAATGGATTACACCGTTAATGGCTTGCTCAAGAAGGGCAACAAACACATCATCTTTACTAGTAAAATACCTGTAAAGTAACCCCTGACTGACACCAGCAGCCTCGGCCAGGTCGCTTATTTTCGTATTTGCTAATCCCTTGTTGGCAAACACTTCTGCTGCTTCATTCAGGATATGTTGCCTGCGTTCATCACGAATCTGCTGAAACGCTTCTTTAGTTCTAGGCATCAGTGTTTCCTTTATATAATGAATAAAATATATTCAATAATAAATATAGTATCACTCCATCTAGTAAATATCAAGTGGAGTTACTAAATCGACTATATTTTCTAATAATTGGGTAATATTAGTCATTCCGTATAGAAATTCATGAAGAAGTGATTGAAAATATTTTACATAGCTAATTTTCGAAATGATGGGTGATTTTAGATATCGTAGTGTTTGGTGGAGCCGGGGGTGAAAATAAATAGAACTTTTAAGTTGACTTTTGGCCTTGATATTTAACCTAATACAAAATGGACTTTAGTGCCTTACTTTGGACACAACAATTGCTTCTTTAGTTACTTAACTACGCAAAGCAAACAAATGTTGTTTTAAAAGCTCTAGGTCTGTGAATCTGGCTGGTTTAGTCCTTCAAGGAATTTAGTAAGAGCTACGGCAACTGCAGACTCAAGTGCCCGTTGAAATGTTTCTTTCCGTTTCCTACTTCGCCAAGAACCACCTTTGTTCGTAGCAGCTTGGACAAACTTGTCAACAAGGGTTTCTTCAATTTGTACACTCAAATGATTCTTTGGAGGTGATTCAATCGTGATTGTCCTTGTTCCCGGCATATTGATGCTCCTTTTTGCGTACTGCCTATTCAAGATATATATTCACTGGTAAGACTTGCCCGCTTGAATTGATTCGAAGATTCTGGCTTTTTACAATATTCGGCTCGCCAAACGGTGGGGTCTATATGGTTTGATTAGGCCTGATTCCAGCTAACTCAATAATTCTTTTTGCTGGAATAAATTTGTCACGTCCCTCTTTCTTGCTAAGTTTATATAGAGCCCTCAGACTACGTTCCAACAATTCTCCGCCTTCGTCTTCTTTATATTTAGCATTAGTTCTAGCTCCTAATAGTAAGTTGTTGATATATTTCACTTTGCAGCTTTCAATCCACTCTGTCATAGCTACCTCCTTGCTTACTGCTAAGCTTCAGGCAATTTACATCCATCACACTCTGGAAAGGCAAAAATTGCTTTGATAGCACAATTCGAACTATTTTCAGCTCTTTACTTTATCCTAATTGTTCTTCAGTAACAAGAGAAAAGGAACCGGAGTAGTAACTGATTAAACTAAATGCCCGAATGCTGGATTAATGAAGAGAACATATTTTATTACAATGAACCCACTTTCACATCTTTTGTATTGACAAGTCGTACACCTTATTTTATACGTTTGTTTATATCATAGCCCAATCATGGCGGTGAATCCCTCACATCCGGCCCTGGTGATATAATCATTTGTCGAACCCAGGAGTTCAACCATTTTGGGTTCTCTCGGTAGTAATTTCGCGCTTACTCCTGGTTGAACGATGAAAATTTCATAAAACATCGACATCCCTTTAACAAGTTTCTCAATATCAGCAAAATTACCCTTTATAAAGAGGTGCCCAGTATTAAATCTATGATATATTTGTTCCAGTAGCTTGGGAGGATTTAGCCATATCAATGACTTTACTGCCTGTCCGCAGACCTCGTATAAGTCGTCGACTCTTGCACCGTATGTCAGACTCCCTGAACCTTTTACGTGGTATAACGAAACGATTATGGCTTTGTTTTTATACTTCTTAAAAGTAATGAAATCGGCTATCTCGCCCGAGCCGTGGTCGTAGAACACAATATCGGCATCGGATTTTTTTAACTCGTCTTCCACATAACCTTGAATTGATATTTTCCCGGCTATTGATGAAGTGCCTACCTCCGTTTCTATATCTACACTTGTTTTTAGCCAATCCACTTTTCTCAACATCTTTTCGTCTATACTCGCAAAAACGGCTTTAGACCGGTAAACAAGAGCCTCGCAAATCAGGGATTGGTCAATGGTGTAGAAAAGAAGCGGGTGCTCGTTTAGATAATCTATCAGGTTGATAGCGTTTCTTCCTGTTACTACTATTGGTGTTTTAGTCCTGGCACTTATTTTTAGATATGGATAAGAAAAGGGAGAATAATCTGCCTCCCACCTAATTGTCTTTTTCCCATCTTCAATTACTACATGTATATTGGTTTTATTCGTTGCTTTTCGGTCTATGGTCAGGTTGAGGTCTAATAATGGCAAGTTGTCATTACCTGGGTATGCGACAACTGGGGGTTTTAAATATACGTCCTGGTTCCAGTCCACTCTCCAGATATCATTCAAGATATCACTCCATACACTATTGGATTTACCGTTTATCGATAACTTTGATATTTCTTCCCCTACCGATAGTACATCCAGCCTGGTCCCGGTGACAACCGTTATTTCTTTTATAATATTCGGGGCTAGTAATTTACACCAATCGATTAGTTCGGGTATTGTTGAAGATCCAGCGCTCCAAACCTTTGAAGTCCCGCAATAACCCAGTGTAGTTCTATCGGCTTGGCTTACTCCAAAGACATGGCCTCGGTGGAATATCCTCCCGTCGTTTGTACTTATTGATCTTTCGGCATATGATCCTGCCACGATGCGGTAGGATTCCGTCTGGCTCGTCTGAAGGTTATTTCTCATTCCTATGTTGAAAAATCTGGGTGATTCAAGGGTCAGTAACACTCTATCCAGTTCGTTTGGCGGCACGGGGCGATACTCGCCCGTAATGAAATAATCTGCGATTCCACTATATAGTTCGTCATCTCGGCAAGATGAGTTTATAAAAAGTAATTTCGTGGCTTTGTCGTAAAATATTACGATTAAGTCGTATCTTATCCAATCGCATACGGGAGAGTCCGTCCACTCGGGTTTTTCTACTTCCTGTGTTAATATCATTAGCGCCGATAGTTGATCGCTTTTTTCACTCTTCATTATCTTTAGATCTTCGAAACGATTCTTTTTACTATTCGTTTTTTGACCATCTTCTCTGTTTTGGTCCTGTTCTTGCCTCTTTTTTTGTTCCTTCCGCTGTTCCTTTATCTGTTCAAGATCAAGGTTTACACTTCCCTTTACTTCGTAGACCTTAACGTGTTTTCTCGGGGTCAATGATAAAAGCGGAATACTTTCGATTTTCTCTTTATCCCCTATCATCGAATACAACGCCGGAGCGTACGCGCTATGATATGATGTCGGTGTAAAAGTACTGATAGCCTCTTTAAGGACTATATCCTTATTGATATAGTCCTGGTAAAGACCAGGGATGATTTCTTCCCATTCTTGGTTGCCTTTAAACAGTTGTTCTGTATCGATACGCAAGGTCTGAGATATAGCTAGAAATTTAGCTATTCCTATCCCCTCCGCATTGACTCTTGCGAATCTCCCGATAAACTGTAAAGTCACAGGGAAAGATTTATGAGGCCTATGGATAGCAGCTATTTTTAGGCGTGGAAAGTCAAAACCTTCGCCAAGCATGTCCATACATACGATCCCGTCAAGATAATCCTGCTTATTATCTGTAGACTTTATAGCTTCAAGCATTTTTAGTGTTTGATTAACGTATTTCAAGGAATGCTTGCTGCAAACTAATCTTAACTTTAGTTTCGTGTGCTTACTATATATATCAAGCAACTCATCGGCATGACTTCTTGTGTTGGTCCTGACCAAAATTCGGTGATTTAGTCCCTCGTTTTTATCGTCCAGATATACTTTCTCCGTCTCTCGAGCTATCGCGATATCGTCGGACAGCCTCTTCCCGGTTATAACAGGTACATATTGGATGTGGCCGAATATCTTGTCCTCGAATGCCTCTTTTAAAGAAAATTCGTAAATAATAACGCCTGGTATCTCCCTTTTATCAAGGCGGAAAGGTGTGGCTGTGAATATTACCTTTCTGGCATGGGGTATAGCTTCGATAATAGCTTTCCATGTTTTTGCTGGCAGGTGATGTCCTTCGTCTATTAGGATTAAGTCGAAAAATTTGTCCGGAGGTCCAACAACACTTTCATAGATAGGACTAATGCAATTGGGAGTAGTAATAACCGCATCGTATTCTTTTAGGTTATACCACTCCGACTTAGATTTCAGTTTGTTTTTTATTAAACATACTTTGTGTTCGCCAATGGAGTCTTTTAGAGCGCCGATGTTTTTCAGTAGTTCTAGATTTTTAAAATTCTGAGTGACCTGCTCTCGGACAAGCCTACTTGGAGTAATCACCAGAACTCTATTAGCCTGTAACACAAATGCGGCTAATATCAAGACTGCAGTTTTACCCGAACCTGTAGGCATAACCACTATGGCTGGATCTGTTAATTCAGGATTATTATGACGTGTGAAATGAGAGGCTATGGCATGGATGGCACCAATTTGTGCTCTACGTAACCCCTGGATTTTTTGAGTAGTGATCGGATAACGGACGGCATTATAGTTCTTTATAAAGTATCCCATCGCTTCCTCCTAAATCCCTGACTAATTTTAGGAGTTTATGAAGACGTGGATATGCTACATCTTAACACGACAATTGTCAATACTAATAGCAATAAAATTATCCTTCAGCGGACAAATGACTAAGAAATAAGAGGTCAACTTAAAAAATGGATGTTTGTGACTCTGCTGAACAAACTACTTGATTAGTACCTTGGCCAATAAAATGAGTGAATGCTCGATGCACTTTGGCTTTTAACACACATTGATTTACTAGTTCATCTATTGAGTTAGAAAATTTGGATTTTAGTTACCGATACAACAGCAACCAAAGTGATTACTTCGACCCATTTCCTACATACCCTGTGAAATATTTGAGTAGTATTTTTCTATTTAACCAACCATGGATACAAGCTGTGAGGAAAAATAGTACAGAAATCGCAACGTGAGGACCAGAAGTTCCAGCTTGTTGAGAGCCAGCTTCATGTATCCCTGAAATCATTGTTAAAATGAACAATAAAGTCATTATTACGCTAATTATTCGTCTCATGATGTCACCTTGTCGATGAAATTCTTGTTAATCATGGGTATCTGTTATATGTATGAAAAGTGCTGGCAAACTTTGTAATGGTAAAGCCGTATATCTTTAAATTTACGATATCTTTGTTATTGCCCCAGAAACACATTTCATACAGGTTATATTAGTGACATCAGTTACTTTTGTAACTGATGGTGAGCCACCACAAAACAAACAATATAGTTCACCGTAATGGTTCAGTTTAGCATCCTTATTCATTTTTTGCCCGCTCTTCACACTTAATATCGAGGAATTCTTCTTCAATATAATGGCCCTCTCCTCACAGGCAACGACACAAAGACCGCAACCTTCGCAAGCATTTGGACTAACGACCCAAGATTGTTTGTTGCCGTGTATGGTTACCCGGAGCCGTGCAAAGAAAGGAAGTTGATGCTTTTCTGCCTGGCTTAAAGCACGTAACTCAAGAACTCCATTCGGGCAAACAGATACACATTGGCCGCAGCCCTCACATCTTGCGCGGTCAATTACATGGACGTATTCACCAGGCTTATGTTTGTCAAGCTTTGCGATATCTTGTAAATTCGCCATGTCTTTTCATCTCCTCAATGTTTCCCTTTGACATCCTCAAGCTACCTCCCACATCACATTCGATTTTGTGTCTTAGATGAAGTAACGCCCTTCGGGTCTCCCGGTGAGACCTGGCTTATCTAGCCAGCCTTAATATAACTCATGATTTTTCTAATCTTCCTGAAACCTAACCTGTTACATCCCTCTTCTTGAATAAATAGAATGCCGCAACAATAAACACAACCATATATATTCCTAATACGGTGAAAGCCTGAGGCACTGAAGGAGCTTGAGTGGCAATACCACCGCCAAAAGGTCCGAATCCACCCCCACCCGGCAGGTTATTCAGGGTGTTAATGACACCGACATTTGCCGAAAAAAGGTATTTTGGTATACTGGAAACCCAGCCACCGGCGGCGCTCATCAAAGAGGTGATAATCGGTTCCAGAAACAAGATGCCGGCGCCAATGGCTATCCCCGGCATCGCGG
>Ga0184636_1000047_pt1 | contig 27636 bp, 28 predicted proteins | sample PLM3_60_b2_FD_133164 | JGI IMG/M metagenome (GOLD analysis project Ga0184636, IMG submission 133164) | Groundwater sediment microbial communities from an aquifer in East River, Colorado, USA - PLM4_90_b2 | ecosystem: Environmental > Terrestrial > Soil > Riparian zone | place: USA: East River... | reverse complement strand
CGAAAATAACAAAACAGTCATCATTATTGCGGGCCCGACTGCCGTAGGAAAAACCGCTGTTGCGATAGAACTGGCAAAGCAGCTTCAAACAGAGATCATTTCCGCCGACAGCCGTCAATGTTTCAAAGAATTAAATATTGGTGTGGCGAGACCTTCAGAAGAAGAATTACAAACTGTCAGGCATTCCTTCATAGCTACCCATTCTATCCATGAACCGGTAAATGCCGGCAGTTTTGAGCAATATGCTTTGCAAAAAGTAAATGAATTATTTCAAAACCATGACGTAGTTATCATGACGGGGGGTACCGGTTTATACATCAGGGCTTTTTGCGAAGGAATGGATGAAATTCCTCAGGTGCCGGAAGAAATTCGAAAAAAAATAATTTCCAGATACGAAAAAAAAGGATTGGAATGGTTGCAGAAAAAAGTAAAAGAAAAGGATCCGCAATTTTATAAGGTCGGAGAGATCCAAAACCCGCAGCGTTTGATGCGGGCATTGGAAGTAATGAAGGCTACAGGCAGATCCATTTTAAAATATCGCAAAGGCAAAAAAGCAAAAAGGGGTTTTACTATTATTAAAATAGGCCTGGAATTGCCTAAAGAAGAATTACACCGGAACATTGATTTGAGAGTAGATAAAATGATCGAAGCCGGTTTAGTGGATGAAGTAAGAAGTTTGATGCCATATAAACAACTGAATGCTTTGCAAACGGTGGGTTATTCTGAGATATTTGACTACCTCGAGGCGAAAATTTCTTTACAGGAAGCTGTTGAACGTATTAAAAAAAACACAAGACAATATGCCAGGCGCCAGATGACCTGGTTCAAAAGAGATGATAAAATAAGATGGTTCAGTCCGCATGATATGAATGAACTCATGGACTTTATAAAAGAAGGTATTAATGATAAAAATACCACGTAAATTTCTCATCAATCAGAGAACATTTCATCTTGCTTTTCATTTTCAAATTGTATATGTTTGCGTTCTAAAAATTAAACCAATACTTTATGAAAAAAACAATTTTTGCCCTTGCTTTTTCTTCTTTGTTAATTATCGCCTGTAAAAAAGATCACAACGAGCTACAGGATATAACCCCGACAGTACAGACCCTGAGTGGTAGTTATAAAATGGCCAAAATAACAGCTCGGGTCAGCGGCGGACCAGAACAGGATATTACCAATAACTATCTTTCCGCTTGTCAGAAAGATGATGTGCATAAGTTGAATTCTAATTTGACTTATGATTACATGGATGCAGGCACAGTATGCTCTTCTGATGGAAGTTACAGCGGCGTTTGGTCCCTGCCCAGCTCAACTTCAATTATTATTGATGGTGAGACAGCTTCAATCCTTAAATTCAATGGATCGAATCTGAATATATCATATGATTTGGGTAGTGGTAATGCCTTACTATACTATTTGATCAAACAATAAACGTTGAAATAAAAAGGGCTGGTAAGACCGGCCCTTTTTATTATATCTTAAACCCTACCGTCAGCATTATATTGCTGCCACTGCCTTTAATAGTAGCTCCCGAAAATTGAGTGTATTGTAAACGATAGGGAAAATGTACATCTTTCGTCATTGTGTACACATAGGTAAGGTCAACAAAAATGCCTTTGTCCCTGTAGCCAAGTCCGCCGCTTAATTGAAAACGACTTCCTTTTTCGCCATGTATATTCTTATAAGGGTTACCATAATAACCAATCCCTGCACGAACCATGATGGTTGTAAATTTCAATTCACCGCCTGCACGAAGGTTGAATGCTCCCTTGTAAGCTTTATCAATCGTCTTGTTCAGAGTTTTTAAATAATCTTTTATTGACTGATCTGTATTATTCGGATCATTTGGATGAAAAGAAGAAGCTTTGTAATTCACGTATTCAATATCAGCCGTTAAAAACCCTTTTTGTTTTCTTACATCTTCGGTCTCGCGTAATACATAGGATGCACTGCCAATAATATGATAGGGAGTAAATAAGCTGTATTTAAACTGGGACGGCTGGCCACCGGTAAAAAGGGTTGAACTTTGATTTAAAGTACCCTGGTAATTCTCTGTGTTAGTCGTTATCGATGCACTGTATTTGTCTGTCAGGCTTAAATAAGTGGGAGAATGAATCGCTAATCCAAGACGAACATATTCTGAAGGCTTATAGATGACCCCCAGCCTGAGATTTACGCCCCGTCCTTTTGTCGAAAGATTTTCAGCGAAGGAAGCGAAATCAAACTTATTATTCGGGTTGCTTGTTGCATCTGCTTCCAGAAATGTTGCATCACGTTCATAATTTAAAACAGGCATTGACAATGTACCGCCTATTAACCATTTGTTGTGAAAATTTCCTGCCCCGGCAATTGCAATTTCTGTAATGCCACCCTTGCTGTTTATTTGTTGCTGTTGTAACAAACCGGTAGCAATGGGTGCCCGGGTCTGAAATTGATAATTACCGGAAGTTCCGCCGGCGATTGTATCTATCCAGTAAGTATTAAAAGCGAGACTTGTCCCAAACTGAAAATTTTGTGCAACAGCATTCGGATCTTTGACATTACCGTTCTTTAGCTCCTCTAAAAATTTTTGTGAATAAGACGATTGGTTATTGGCTCCGCGGTATAAAATATTATTGCTAAAATTAGCGGTTCGGTTGATGGCTAAACCAAAAGTACTGCTATTCCCGTTCCTGTTATTCGATCCACCCAGTACAAAACCCGTTGTACCGAAGTTGAAGAAATTCTTTTTATCACTTTCAGTTCTGCCAAAATAAGTCGATTTGTTTTTCAGCAAATTAAAACCGGGACTGAGAGCAAAATCTCCTGTTTTATAAAAGCCAAGACCCGCAGGATTTACAAAGGTTGTTGATATTTCACCTCCCAGTGAACCCATTGCGCCGCCAATGGCCTGTTGTCTTGCAGTGCCGCCAGGTATATACCAGGCGTAGCGAAGTGCATCGGCAGGCTCCTGTGAAAAAGAACAGAGTGCGGATAAAAGAATAGCAAGTATGAAAAACGTAGATTTCATATCATGAGTTATTATATAGTTGAAGGGATAAGAACGTTCAAAAATCCGCCTGGAACGAAACAGAAGTTTAATAGAATCACAATAACCGGCTACATCAAAATTATTTTCACTGTTTGTTATTTCGCACACTTTGATTTAGAATTTTCTCACCGGTGCAGAACTGCCGCTGCTTCCGGATGAGCCCGAACTGCTGCTTTTTGTGCTGCTGCCGGAAGAAGAACTTCCTGAACTGCCGGAAGAAGAACTGTTATTATTAGAACTTCCGAAAATATTACGAAGCATACTACCGGCGTTGCTGTTAGAATTACTGTTTGAATTGTTATTGGATGAGCCAAATATTCTTACAGGTTTGTTGTTGCTGGTATTGTTTGCTTTTGGATTTAAATAACTACTCGCGGAAAGGAGGTTGTTACTGTTATAGGTATTCAGGTTAAATATTCTTGGAAGATTATAGGCAACCGTTGTTTTGGGATTCGTAATTATATAATTCCCGCCACAGTAAGGATTGTAATAATAGTTCCAGTAAGTATAAGGACTCCAGGGGTTGTTCCAGTTATTATAAGAGGTGTAACTGTAACGGGGGTTATAGAAATAAATATCGTCGAGATCAGACCATCTTGACCTGTTATGCACTTTCATGCGCAGGTATCGATCATCATAATACTCATCATCACCCTGATATTTTTGGTCATCTTTATGTTTTGTTTGCACGTATTCATCATGCTGAGGTGCGGGTGAAAAATATACATCATCGGGTGTTTGGCCTGTTTTATAAGCAGAAGAACAACTGCTAAAAACAGCAGCTGATATAACCAGAAGTAGAATTGAAGATCTCATGGCAAAGAGTTTAATCGGTTTATAATTGAAGTTACTACTTTTGTGCGACTTTAGAAAGAACCAGGGATTTAGCAACAAAGATTCTGCCATCGCATTGTAAAATTGCTTGATTTGCTGTTAACTAAAGGCTAAAAGTTACTGGTTGCCGGTTACTAAACAGATGATACAAAATGAAAATTACCCTGACCAAAACCAGCAACAGGAAATCAACAACAAGAAACCAGAAACAAAAATATGAGCAAAGAGATAACATCAAGAGAACAGGATTATTCGCAATGGTATAATGACCTTGTAATTAAAGGCAGCCTCGCCGATTATTCGGCAGTGAGAGGTTGTATGGTCATAAAACCCCATGGCTATGCACTATGGGAAAATATGAGAGATCAGATGGATCGTATGTTCAAGGAAACCGGTCACCAGAATGCCTACTTTCCTTTGTTTGTTCCGAAAAGTTTATTTGAAGCTGAAGAAAAAAATGCAGAAGGCTTTGCAAAAGAATGTGCGATTGTAACTCATTATCGTTTAAAAGCGGACCCTTCAAAAAAAGGCGGATTGATAGTTGACCCGGAAGCAAAGCTGGAAGAAGAATTGATCGTTCGCCCAACCAGTGAAGCGATCATCTGGAGTACGTATAAGACCTGGATACAATCTTACCGGGATCTTCCGCTTCTTATTAATCAATGGGCCAATGTAGTACGATGGGAAATGAGAACCCGGTTATTTCTGCGAACTGCTGAATTTTTATGGCAGGAAGGTCATACGGCACATGCAACAAAAGAAGAGGCAATTGAGGAAGCAGAAAAAATGCTTGAAGTATACGCAACATTTGCGGAAGAATACATGGCCTTGCCGGTGATCCGCGGTGTAAAAACAGAAAGCGAACGATTTGCCGGCGCTGAAAACACTTATTGCATTGAGGCATTGATGCAGGACGGAAAAGCCCTGCAGTGCGGTACCTCACATTTCCTCGGCCAGAATTTTGCAAAAGCCTTTGATGTAAAATTTTTAAATAAAGAAAACCAGCAGGAATACGTATGGGCAACAAGCTGGGGTGTCAGTACAAGATTGATCGGTGCGCTGGTAATGGCCCACAGCGACGACGACGGATTGATATTACCGCCGAAAATTGCTCCGCTGCAGGTTGTCATTATCCCGATTTATAGCAAGGATGCAGAAGCAAAAAAGAAGATCGATGAAAAAGTCAGCAATCTTGTAAAAGAATTAAAAGCATTGGGTGTAAGTGTGAAATATGATGATAATGACAATAACCGCCCGGGATGGAAGTTTGCCGAATATGAAATGAAGGGAGTTCCGGTCCGGGTGGCTCTGGGACCGAGAGACCTGGAAAATAATGTGGCAGAGATAGTGAGAAGAGATACGAAAGAAAAACGCAGTGTTTCGCTGGATGGCTTACCGGTCTACATTGTTGGTTTATTGAACGATATTCAGCAGAATATGTTCAATAAGGCAAAAGCTTATCGCGATGAGCATATTACAAAAGCAGATAGCTGGGATGAATTTGAAAAAATACTCGATGAGAAAGCCGGTTTTATTTCAGCTCATTGGGATGGAACGGCAGAAACGGAAGAAGCCATCAAAGAAAAAACAAAGGCCACCATCCGCTGCATACCACTGAATAATGAAATGGAAGAAGGGAGGTGTATACTAACAGGAAAGCCTTCCAGGCAGAGGGTATTGTTTGCAAGGGCTTATTGAGTTTTGAGCTATATTTTGGCAGTGGGTCAGTTTAGTTATTTAGCCCACGATTTATACCGATCCCGATAGCCATCGGGACATGGGCTTGCATTCAAAATTTTCAAACCAACCCGCTACCTTTATTTTCAAAACTTGTTAATCTTCCTGCAACATTTTATATTTACACATTATCAACAACCAAACTAATTGTCATGGAAAATGTAAACCAGCCTTTATTTAATTCAAAAGCTCCTTTGCCAAATGCTACAGCCGTCCTGGTGTTAGGCATCTGTTCAATTGTTTTCAGTTGTTTTTTTGTTGGGTCGGTACTTGGGATCATCGGCATAGTGCTGTCCTCTAAGGGCAGAAAAATGTATAGGGATAATCCGTCTTTATATGATGGTTACGGCCAGCTTAACGCCGGGTTTATTATGTCTATTATCGGCACTTCTTTAGGAGCTCTCTATATTATTTATTGGATAATCTGGGTTATCATTTTAGGTACTGCAGCCACATCGGTTTGGCATTTTAACGGATAATTGAAACCGGATTTCAGCCGGACTTAAACTCTTTTCATGTTATCATGGTTAGAACTACATATGCTTCCGTGTGCATATAAAGCCGTGTTTGGCATTGATTGTCCTGTTTGTGGTTTCCAGAGAGCGTTGATCGAGTTGATGAAAGGAAATTTTTTGAAAAGTTTTGTCATTTATCCTCCTCTACTTCCTGTATTGGGTTTGCTGAGTATTGTTGTCATTTATTTAGTGAATAAAAACTATATCAGGCCGGCAGTAATACGGGTATATTCTGTCATAGTCCTGGTTCTTATATTAATCAATTATATCGAAAAGCTTATTGCAGGATCAATTTAATAAAGGAAAGCGTCCTGATCAATCTATTTACTTATTCTCTTATTTTTTAAAATAATTTAAACCAGCTTACATGGAACAGCAAGAACAATCACAGGATTCATTATTTGGGTTAAACATTGATCCAAACTCAAGAATGCATTTGGCAGAAACCGCAAGATGGACCCGTTTTCTTGCTATAACCGGGTTTGTTTTTATAGGTTTAATGATCGTATACGGTATTGTAATGTCAGTAGTTATCAATAAAGCAATGAGCAGGTATTCAAATGATTTTGGATCTCCTTATTCTTCAACTTTTAGTTTCGTTATGATAATTTATATGCTTATTATCGGAGTGATCTATTTTTTCCCTTGCCTGTTCATCCTCAGGTTTTCAAACTTTATGAGAGAAGCCTTGCATACCGATGACCAGGATAAACTTACTTCAGCTTTTCAAAATTTAAAAATTACTGTTCGCTATCTCGGAATTCTTGCCATTATAGGTCTTGTTCTTTTTGCAATAATTATTTTAGTTGCCCTGGCGGCAGGTTCCATGTCTATGTTTAAGTGAGGCCTTGTTTCGGGGTTAGTGTCTCGAAACCTTTTACATAAAGACTCAGTTTGGTAATCAATTCCATTTATAGGACTATAGTCATCCCGCCATCGGCGGGAGAGAAACCTCAGCTGGTAAAGCTTGAGATGCCTCCGCGGCCTGTACTGAGCCCTGCCGGCAGGCAGGGAAGCGAATGTATCGGCATGACAAGACTCCGGGGATTTGATTAGTGTCAACTGATAGACTACCCTTCGGGGAGAGTCTGCTTATTTTACAGATAAATAGTTATAATCCTTAAGCAACGTATCTAAAAAATCAAAGGGAGAGAGCGAAGTTTCAATTTTCAAATGATTTTTTACTTTTTCACTAGCTAAAGCAGCTAAATTAAAATCGCCTCTTTTTCTTGCCGTATCCAGGATACTTTTGATCGCGTTGATATCTTTATCGCTAAGCTTCATGATCTGTGGAAAAACGGGAATATAATTATCGGCCACTTCCATAAAAACAGTTTGCTCCATACTGCCTTTTGCATTTGTTCTCACCAGTATTGTATGGGCAAGAATATCTCCCAATCGCTGCGCTTTTTTGCTGCCAGCCACTAAAATTATATCTGTAAGCAGCAGTAATAAAGATGCACCAAGAAAAACAAGCAATTCCCGGTAAATAAGAATAAAGACATTCAGTAGTATGATCAGTACGATCGTATAGTCACCGGTACGAATAAGCCACCTGATAATGAATTGACTGATGCTTGGTCTTCCTCCATTCTCGTTTACCACACGGATACCAAATAATTTTTTGCCGACACTCTGGCCATTCATTGCAATCTCACAAACCAGGTGATAAGTAAAAATGGGAACGATGATCATCATGGAAAGCCCCCACAAATTATATTGGGCATCTTCGCTGAAAAGATCGCGGGTCGTAATGCTTTTTCTTAATAACTCTATTGCTATCCGGTAATAGATGATCTGTATAAAGACATCCACCAGCCAGGCAAAAAGGCGGCGATGGAACTCAGGCACCTCGAACTCCAGATCAATATTGAAAGTAGTAGCTACTTTAACAATTCCCATAACTGGTAAAACAATTATATGTTCCGGCAAATTAAGTTTTCCCTTCGAACTAAAAATTTTTTGTTCCAAAAATTTAACTGTTCCAAAAAATAGTATTTTACAAACTTAAAACAGGTAAGTGAGGGAAGCTCTCTTCATAAAAAAGCATAAAGAAAAATGGGCAAGGGCCCAGGACTTGCCAGCTACTGATGCAGATGAAATGGCGAATAATTTTACCGAATTGGTAAATGACCTGGCTTATGCCAAGACATTTTATCCCACCAGTAAAGTAACTCAGTATATTAACGGACAGGCAGCAAAAATTTATCTGAATATTTACAGGAACAGTAAAGAGGAGTCAAATCGTATTGTTACATTCTGGAAATACGACCTGCCGCTAACTATACGGAAGTATCACCGGATCATTTTGCTGATGTTCATTTTTTTCTGTGTTTTTTTTGTCGTTGGTTTTTTTTCCAGCTGGCAGGACGAAAATTTTACAAGACAGGTGCTGGGGGATGCATATGTTGACAAAACCATTCAAAACATTGAAGAAGGAAACCCCTTTGGTATCTATCAATCAGGAAGTTCTTTTTTAAGCTGGATGGGCATCATGATCAATAATATCATTGTAGCTCTTGTTTATTTTTCTGAGGGTATTGTTTTTGGAATTTTTACGGTAAAAGATATTATGAAGGAAAGTATTACGATCGGCGCATTTCATTACCTGTTTTTTTCCAGAGGGTTGGGTTTGCAATGGGCGCTTGCCGTATTGATACATGGTACGCTGGAATTATGGAGTATTATTGTAGCAGGCGCTGCAGGTGTTATTCTTGGAATGGGCTTATTGTTTCCCGGAACCATGAAACGAATTGATTCATTAAAAAGAGCTGCCAGGGACGGAGTAAAAATTACAGTCGGGATTTTGCCCGTATTTATTGTGGCCGCTTTTTTTGAAGGGTTTGTTACCCGTTATTATAAAATGCACTGGATATTCAGCTCATTGATTCTTTTGTCTTCTCTTACTTTCATTATCTGGTATTTCATTGTCTATCCCATACGATTGCAGAAAAAATTACTGATACAAACAATGGAGGAAGCATAGACAATGAAATTTATCCTTAGTAATATTCATCATCTCTTCAAAAGGCAATTATGCCTGTTTCTTTTTGTCTTTTGCATCACTGCCCTTGCATCGGCGCAGGATAGTACCCGGGAGGATGATTCTGTTGACTCAACACAAATGACGATTACAGAAACACAAAACGAAAATCATTTTACAGATAAATCGGAATACACGCAGCCCGATACCATTCAATTAAGAGAGGTGCCGGGAAATGTAGTTGATTCAATGAAAAAAGATGGTGCATTCTGGTATGCTGATCATGTTTTCAAAAAGAAAGAAATAAGAGAAAGGGAATTTAAAGAAAGAAGGCCAGGGTCCCCATGGCTGAACATGATGACTTTAGTTATTATCGTTGTTATCTTTTTTATCATCCTGCTATGGTTTCTTTTTAAAAATAATATTATCAGCAGGAGCAAGACTATCAGCGATAAAACGGTGGAAGAAGAAGAGAGTGCGGAAAATATTTTTGACATCAATTACCAGCTTGAAATTGAAAAAGCAATCAAGGCTGAGAATTACCGGCTTGCGATCCGGCTTATGTTCCTGCGGCTATTGAAAAACCTTTCGCAGAAAAACATCATTCAATACAAACAGGAAAGAACGAATTTTGATTACCTGTCTCAATTGTATACAACAAGTTATTACAAGGAGTTTTTCAGACTTACACGCAATTACGAATATACCTGGTATGGCAAATTTGATGTAAATACTGAAACTTTTGGGATCATTAAAAACGAATTTGAAAATTTTGACCGGAAGTTATCTTGAAAAAATTCTTACCATATCTCATAGCTGCCGTAGTTGTTTTGCTGTTATTGTTATTGATATTCCAGGCCAGGCAATACAATCACCGCACATTGGATGAACGGATCAGTTTCAATAAACGGGATAAAATACCGTACGGCACGTACGTCGCTTATCATAACCTTTTTCATATTTTCCCCGAAGCATCCATTATCGTGAATAAAAAGGAACCTGCTTTTTGGGATTCATTAAATAGTTTTTCAGACAAGCAGGCATTGATCATCATTGCACCGCGGTTTATGGCTGATGAATATGAGCTGAACCGGTTGCTGAATTTTGCAAAGGCAGGTAATACCATATTTATCAGTTGCCGGGGAATGTCTACAGAAACTCAGAATTTTTTTAATTGTCAAAATTATCTTTCAGGTTTTTCAGTTTTCGATGAAGAAGATGATTCGCTGGAGCTATCATTAATGTCACCGCCCTTTCCCTCTGATGAAAAATATGAATATCCCGGAAAACAATATGACTCTTATTTTGGCAAGTATGATGAAAAAATAAGTTACGAGTTAGGAAAAAAAGATAGCGGGAAAGTAAATTTTATACGATTAAGAGTTGATTCGGGGAATATTTATTTGCACCTGGCCCCCCTGGCATTCAGCAATTATTTTTTACTGCATAAACAGAACATTAATTATTATAATAAGGCGCTGTCTGTAATTCCGGGGGATACAAAAAAAGTTGTGTGGGATGAATATTACCTGCACAAGCGATATTCCGACGGAAGCGGCGGGGGAAGAAACAAATCCATGTTATCGGCATTGATGTCACAAAGATCGTTCAGGTTTGCTTTATGGTTATTGATCATACTTGTGCTGGTGTATATACTACAGGAAATGAGGCGCAAGCAACGCATCATTCCTGTATTGACAAAACCAAGGAATGATTCACTTGATTTTGTAAAAACAATTGGCAGGTTATATCATGAAAAAAGAGATCATAAAAATTTAAGCCGGAAGATGTCTGCTTATTTTTTGGAACATATCCGCAATCGGTATAAACTTGCTACAAACCTGCTTGATGAACGATTTATTCAATTGCTTAAAATGAAAACAGGTCAGGCGGAAGAGAATATCAGGTCAATTGTTTCATTTATTAAAAATCTTGATATGGCTGATGAGATCAGTACTGACCAATTAGCCGATTTCCATAAGCAGCTTGAGGGGTTTTATAAGAATGCGTGAATAGGAGAAGAGAGATGATAGTTTATGAGGAATTAGTAATTGGGATCCGATAGCTATCGGATTTGGAATCAGGCTATGTAAAGATTTATTAGTTTGGACCCGTTCAATTAATGATCCTGGTGAAATCGGGACAAGTTGTGGAAGAACAAATAGTTTGATTTTATTCAACAGCACGCTCATTTTGCATACGTAGAAGGGAGATGGAGGAAGAAGCAAAGAGCTGAATAGAATTCCGGGTGAGGTCAACAAAAATTTAAAATGATAAGCATGGAAGAACAATTATTTGCGCAACGGACCGACCTTTCTGTACTGAATGAGGCAGTCATGTCACTTCGCAATGAAATTAAAAAAGTGATAGTGGGCCAGGATGAAATGGTGAGATTGATCGTGGCGGCGCTTTTGGCCGATGGGCATGTGCTGATTGAAGGCGTGCCGGGTGTGGCAAAAACGCTGACAGCAAAACTGGTGGCGAGATCGCTGGATATTGGTTTTTCAAGAATTCAATTTACACCTGACCTGATGCCATCTGATGTGTTGGGTACGCCGGTATTCAATCCTCAGCAAGGAAGTTTTGAATTTAAGAAAGGACCTGTGTTCAGTAATATTGTGTTGATTGATGAGATCAACAGGGCGCCGGCAAAAACACAATCTGCATTATTCGAGATCATGGAAGAAAAGCAGGCGACTGTCGATGGCAAAACCTATTTTATGGCAGCACCATTTATGGTGCTGGCTACACAAAATCCAATAGAACAGGAAGGTACCTATCGTTTACCCGAAGCACAATTGGATCGTTTTCTTTTTAAAATTCTTGTTCCCTACCCCTCGGAATCAGAAGAAGTGACTATTCTTTCTCAATTTCATCAAATGGGGAATGCTCCCGTCCAGGAAATGGTGAAGCCGGTTTTAAGCGGGGCGCAGGTGATTTCATTGCGACAGCAGGTCAAAACCCTTATCATTGAAGAAAAGTTATTGCAGTTCATTGCAAGATTTATTCAACAAACAAGAAATCATAAATCCATTTACCTCGGCGCCTCACCACGGGCATCCCTGGCAGTGATGAATGCTTCTAAAGCAATAGCTGCTATCAATGGTCGTGATTTTGTTACGCCTGAAGACATACTGGATGTGCTCGGCCCTGTTCTTCGCCATCGTATAATCCTTGCCCCTGACAAGGAAATGGAGGGAATTACAGAGGACGAAGTGATCAGGCAGATAGTTCAGTCAATGGATATACCGAGGTGAGAAGGAAGTAGGAATTTGGAATCAGGAATCAGGTGAAGGCCACAGCAATCTAAAATTAAAAACTTGCATGATTTTTCAGGCTATTATAAAATTTTTTGGACAGTCTTTTTATCTTGACCGCATTGTTTACTATATAGCAGGCAGCGCAGTTGTATTGTATATACTCAGCTATTTTGTTCCCCTTTTGTTTGATGTAGCGAGTATCATTCTGATCCTGTTAAGTGTTGCTGTTGTTGTTGATAGCTTTTTAATTTTTGGAAAAAGATATGCTCTTCGTGCAGAACGTACAACGGCTGAACGATGGAGTAATGGTGACGAGAATAAAGTGGAACTGAATTTCCAGAATAATTATTCTTTTCCTATAATGGCTCATGTGATCGATGAACTGCCGGTACAGTTCCAGGAAAGAAATTGGTTTATAAAACAAAAATTTGACAGAAACAGTACACACCATATCCACTATACAGTCAGGCCCATGACAAGAGGTGAATATTTCTATGGAAATATCAACGTGTTTGTAAAGGGACCATTGCAACTTGCAAAAAGAAGATTTGTTTTTCCGGCTGAGCAAACAATAAAGGTTTACCCTTCTTATGTGCAAATGCGCCGTTATCAATTACTGGCTGTGAACAATCGCTTACAGGAAGCGGGAGTGAAAAGAGTGAGAAAACTGGGCCATAGTATGGAGTTTGAGCAGATTAAGGAATATGTTCCGGGGGATGATTACAGAACGATCAACTGGAAAGCCACCGCCCGCAAGAAAGACCTGATGGTAAATAACTACACCGATGAACGCAGTCAGCAGATTTATTGCCTGCTTAATAAGGGCCGCAGCATGAAAATGCCGTTTGAAGGAATGACCCTGCTTGATTACGCCATCAACGCCTCCCTGGTGTTAAGCAATGTGGCCCTGGTAAAACAGGATAAGGCCGGATTGATATGCTTTGCAGAAAACCTGGACGCATTTTTGCCGGCGGATAAAAAACCTACCCAGATGAACCTGGTGCTGGAAACTTTATATCGTCAGCAAACAAAATTTTTAGAACCTGATTTTGAAAAACTTTATTCAATCATCCGCAATCGTATAACGCACCGGAGCCTGCTGGTGTTGTTTACCAATTTTGAATCTATGGACAGCCTGCAACGGGAAATGCCTTCCCTGAAGATGATCGCACAATATCATTTATTGCTGGTAGTATTTTTTGAGAATACGGAATTAAAACAATTGATAGATAGCAAAGCGGTGAGCATGGAAGATATCTACATTAAAACCATTGCTGAAAAATTTGCTTTTGAAAAAAGATTAATGGTAAAGGAGCTTCAGAAAAACGGCATCCTTTCAATCCTTACACCTCCGCAAAATCTTACAGTGAATACGATCAACAAATACCTGGAGCTGAAGAATAAGCTTTCGATCTGATCGGTCAAATCTCATCTTACAAAACGCTTCATCGATTTAATATTTGCCCAGGTACCTCCGCAGCAGGCGCAGACCCGCACGTCATCATACAATTCATAACTGGCGCAAACCGCCATTCCTTCCTGTTGAAATTCTGATGGAATATTGGCAGAGGGATAGGTGATGCTGTTCACTTGAATGCCCCACTCAGAACAGGGTAACCCGGCTTGTGTAATCGTGACGGCTGTACAATCATTATTCAGATCATTATTATTCTTACTGCAAGCCAGATTTTGAAAAACCAGGCAGGTAAGTATTATGAACAGGTATCTCATGACCGGCATTTTTATTAATGACAACCTGAACTAAGCAAACGTTGCGCCATAACCGCTCAGCAAAGCAGTTTTACTCGTCGATTCATCGTACCTTTGCCAGCTTATATAACTAATAGATAAAAACTAAAGGATAATTGTGTTTCAACAGGTATAATTTTTATCTCCCGATGGCTATCGGGAATCACTTTTACCTTTTATCTGAAAAATGAAGACAAGAACTCTAAAGAAGGATAAGGTCAATATCATTACACTGGGTTGCAGTAAAAATCTGGTGGATAGCGAGGTTTTGAGCGGCCAATTGATGGCGAATGAAATTGATGTCATTCATGAAAGTGCAAAACTGGATCATAATATCGTTATTGTAAATACCTGTGGTTTTATCGAAAAAGCGAAAGAAGAATCGATCAATACAATTCTCAGCCAGGTTGAACTAAAACAAAAAGGTAAGCTGGATAAAGTGTACGTTACCGGCTGTTTAAGTCATCGTTACCGGGACGATCTTGAAAAGGAAATTCCCGAAGTAGACGCATGGTTTGGTACCATGGAACTTCCATTGATCTTAAAACAATTTGAAGCAGATTATAAAACTGAATTGCTTGGCGAAAGATTGTTAGCCACTCCGCAGCACTACGCCTATTTAAAAATTTCAGAAGGCTGCAATCGTACCTGTGCATTTTGTGCGATTCCTCTCATGCGTGGTAATCATGTGAGCAAGACGATGGAAGAAATTATAAAAGAAGCTGAGAGCCTGGTAAAAAAAGGAGTCAAAGAGATCATGCTGATCGCCCAGGAACTAACTTATTATGGCCTGGATATTTATAAGAAAAGAATGCTGGCCGGCCTGCTGAACCATTTAAGTGATATTAAGGGTCTTGAATGGATCCGCTTGCACTATGCCTATCCTTCGAAATTTCCTTTGGAAATTTTAGATGTGATGCGTGAAAGAGAAAATATCTGCAATTATCTTGATATGCCTTTGCAACACGCAGCTGACAATATGCTTAAGGCAATGAAGCGGCAGATCACAAGAGAAGAAATGGAAGACCTTATTGCAGCAGCAAGAGAAAAAGTGCCCGGTATTTGTCTGCGCACCACGTTGATAGCTGGTTTCCCGGGAGAGACGAAGCATGATGTGGAAGAACTGAAATTATTTTTACAACAACAGCGATTTGACCGCGTAGGGATCTTTACCTATTCTCATGAAGAAGGAACATCTGCCTATGATTCAGAAGACAATATCAAGCAGGAAGAAAAAGAACGAAGGGCACAGGAAATCATGGAGGTGCAGCAAGAGATATCGTATGAAAAAAATGTAAAAAAAGTAGATAAAGTATATAAAGTTATTATCGATAAAAAAGAAGCCGGCCGTTATTTGGGTCGTACAGAATTTGACAGCGTTGAAGTGGACAATGAAGTCGTAGTCCATTCCTCTGAAAAATTAGCCATTGGTGAATTTGTGAATGTACGGATCACCAGGGCTTATGATTACGACCTGGAAGGAGAAGTTTGCTGATCATCTACTCATTGATTTTTCTGTTTTTTTTAATGGTTTACTATTGGCTGGGTCTTTGCAACTATTCTTTTTGTTTTTGCATGAGTAATCTGTTTAAAACACCCTCATAAAAATGAACAAACGCCGGCCTTCATTAATTTTTTGTATCCTGATGGATCTGATCGGTTACGCAAGTTATTCAATTCCGTTCCTGGGTGAGTTATCCGATGTTATTTGGGCGCCCATCTCAGGTATTATTTTCTTTTTCACATTCGGCGGATGGAAAGGAGCCGTGGGCGGTATGTTTGATTTTGCAGAAGAATTATTACCGGGTACAGATTTCATTCCCAGCTTTACTATTATGTGGTTTATTCAAAATTTCCAGAGAAGAAGAAATAGTTCCCTTAAGGTCAGCCGTTAAGATCGATTTGTAAAATATACCCGGGAGATTTTTAAATTCAGCTTGTACAGTTTCTTAGCATCAATTTCTTAAATAATGCTTTGATTGTTCCATACCAGTATATTACTTCTGCATATTCACTTTAAAATCCTGGTTGCTGAAAGGAGGTTTTGAGGGAATGGTAACGATATTGAATCCAAACGTAGCTACACGATGACAATTGTTGCAGGTGTTGGTCAGGATGCTATAACTGATTTTAAATACAGAAAGATCTTTTTGCTGAATAGACTGGTTCATTGTATCCAGCGCGGGGCCGAGTAAATGGAACAGCATCCTGCTTTCTTCTCTTTCGGGATAGCATTTCCGGATATTTTCTACAGACTCTTTTATTTCATTTAATTCGAAATTGGCAAGCTGCCAGTTTTCGTTTTGCCCCGCAAACCAAAGTTTGGCATGATGCACCTGTATGCCGGACATAAACTCGCCGAAACCGGGTTTGTATGCACTTGCCAATTGCTGTTTCAGGCTGTCAACCTGTTTTTGCAATCGGGCAGTTTTACCAGGTTCATTACAGGCCAGGAGGCAACTCGCTGAAATAATTAATAATATTCTCATAAAGGATGATTGAAAAAATTTTACTTGCAAAGATGAAATAATTTTTGCCGACTTGCACAGATTTGGTGCATCCTAAATAGAAAACAACTTTTTATTATTCACAATTCACCATTGACAATTGACGCCCCGGGCTCTATTGAACCAGTTGACAAAACAATTTATTCTTTTAACGCTTTTTCAATATTCCTGTCAGGCATCCACCAGATAATGGAGACCATTATAAAGAGACCACCTGAAATGGCTGGATGGATAAATGCAGCAGGAATAGCAAGCACATATACTGCTAATGACAAGAGACCTTTTTTAGATTGTTTTTGCAGCGGTACAAGTAAGTTTTGGTTATGCGGGTGACTGTCAACGATCATTTTCAGCAAAATTGAATAGGCCATGCCGCAAAGAGCCTGTAATGCTGCATACACAGCAACCGTAAAGGAGGAAAAATTACTTTCTCCCATCCAGCGGGTAGCAAAGGGTACCAATGAAAGCCAGAAAAGTAAATGCATATTTGCCCAGATTATTTTGCTGTTGACATGGCCGATAGTATGAAGGAGATGATGATGATTTCCCCAATAAATACCAAGAAAAATAAAACTTAGCACATAGCTGGTGAACACGGGAACGAGGGGTTTGATGGCTTCCCAATTTGTTCCCTGCGGTGTTTTTAATTCAAGTACCATAATGGTAATGACAATAGCGAGCACACCGTCGCTGAATGCTTCCAACCTGTTTTTTGTCATATAAACATTTACTCTCCTAAGTTAATGTATAAAATCTTTTAGGGAATAGTTCTTGTATTACACCCTGAATTAAAAACGTATATTATGAAAAAGATTTTTTTTGCCTTATTGCTTATCGTTTCGCTTATAAGCTTTAAGGAGGCAGCAGCTCAACAGTTGAAATTTTATTATTATCCTAATAGTAATGTTTACTATGATGTTACACATAGATACTACATCTATTTAAATCATGGTACCTGGATAACAGTCAGAACCTTGCCATTCAGGATAAGTACTACGAGGAGAGTTGTGGTATATAATTCCGGTCCTGAGATATGGAGTCAAAACATAGTACACAGAAGAAAATATTCACACTATCCGTATGGCAGGGCAGTTGGATGGAAAAAAAGAAATCCATATAGGGACAGAAGGAATCGATATTAATTTGTAAAAACAAAGAGCCCGGTTAAAACCGGGTTCTTTTGGTTAAGTTTTTATACAGAGCCACAAAAAAACATTTCAGCATTTATTTTCCTACTTTATTATAAATCGAAACCACTGTTCTCCGGGGAAGAGCTCGAATGACTATCGAAGTAAGTCTTGCTAAAGTGCCCGGTACAATGATCATTTTTTTGTGTAAGGTTTTGCGAATGGCAACTTCTCCCACTCTTTCCGGCGGCACAGCCATCTTCATACCGAACCACCCGAGTTTATCCTTTGTGTCTTTTACAATGGAAGGTTTTGTAAAAACAGGACCGGGTGCAAGACAGCTAACGCTGATTTTCTTTTCCTTTAACTGGTAGCGTAATGAGTAACTGAAAAAAATGATGAATGATTTTGTAGCTGAATACATATTCTTTACCGGAATAGGTGCAAACCCGGCCATACTGGCAACATTCAGAATGTAAGAGGGCGCATTTTTTTCTAATAAGGGGAGAAGTCTGAGGGTGAGCGCCATGCAGGATTCAACATTTAAATTAACCATGTAGCGAAGTGAGTCCAGGGGTATTGAAGATAAATAATCATCTACTCCGCCAAACCCTGCCACATTGCAAAGCATTTTTAGCGGTATGTTTTTATCCATGCACCATTTTGATATTTCATCGGCCGCTTCTTCACGACTAAGATCATTCGCTATAACTTCCACATGAACATGATATTCCGATTCCAACTTATTCTTTGCTGCAAGCAAACTATCCATGTGTCTTGCAATTAAGATCAAATTATACTTTCTCCTGGCTAAGGCCTCTGCCAAAGCATAGCCAATTCCTTTACTTCCACCGGCAACTAATGCATAGTTTCCATCAAATGAGTTCGAAACTTCTTTAGACAGTATGTCTACGGTGCCTGATTGAGCATATGTATTTATCAGGCTAAATAAAATTAGTACCAGGATAAAATTTTTTTTCATGTAGGGAGATTTGCAATGATGAAATGGCAGTAAGCAGGGGTTGTAATGTATTTTTAAATAGAGAAAATCGTGGTAATAGTTGCCTCAAAGCTTTTTAGTGCGTTTAATACATATAAATAGATAGTTTTGGAGCTTTACACATAAAATATGCCAGCACATAAGAAAAATTATTTATGTGGCGGAAATTTTGAGTGCTGGGTATAGATAAACACAACAGGCTGATGAATTCTAATTCACCGTATGCACTTATTTCCGGTGGTAGCAAAGGAATAGGGTACGCTATAGCCGAGGCTTTGGCAAAACGCAATTATAACCTTGTACTGGTGGCAAGGCACAAAGAAAGTTTAGAGATCGCAAAAAATAAATTAGAAACAAGTTATCCTATTCATGTAGATATCCTTGTATTTGATATGGCTGAAGAAGATTCTGTTGATAAAATTGCCCGATGGTGCCTTGAAAAAGAAATTCAGCTAAAAATGCTTTGCAATGTTGCGGGCCTCGGCGGGGCTAAAGACTACCTGTCGTTGCCACTGGACGATCTGCGATATATGATTCACATAAACATCGAATCGCAAATGGCTCTTTGCCTGCAATTACTTCCATTATTAGAAAAGAATGCTCCGTCATATATATTAAACATGAGTAGCAGCGCTGCTTTTGCTCCGATCCCGGTAAAGAATATGTATGCTGCGACTAAATCTGCTGTATTATTTTTTAGTTATTCGCTCCGGTATCAGCTTATAAAAAAGAACATTAGTGTGAGCTGTGTTTGCCCGGGGCCGGTTTTCACAAAGACCGAAATAAAACAAGAGACAATCGAAAAAATGGGATGGTTTGGAAAATTAATAGCCGTGGACCCAAAACGGGTAGGGGAGATTTCCGTTAGGGGAACCTTGAATAAAAAAATCGTTATCGTGCCGGGTACACTGGCGAAAATCATCTCAGTTATTCTACGGTTACTTCCAAAGAGATTACTGGGTTACCTATTTTATCAGTTGGGAAAGAAATAGCCCATGGGCAACTATTTTATCACCGAAATGATCTGCTTGCACACGGCGGCTACATCGCCATCATAATGGTGCCCGCCCGGCATTTTTATGATCTGTTTGTTTTTTATTGTTAACTGGCTAAAAGGAAAATCATTTTCATCATCTCCGACAATGATCATAACAGGCGCGGAAATTTTATTGATCTCAAGAGGTACGCTTTCACCTGAATCCCTTCCCAGGCTAAGCATCTGCAGAACATGGATCTCAAGATCAGTTTTAGAAGAAGGTGATAATAAGACCAGGTGATTAACTCTGGCCGTCATGTATGAAGAAAAATGGGTGAGGATAAAAGGAGCAACGTCCGCCCCAAAAGAATAGCCGATGAGAATAATATTTCTGCGTTTCCATTGTTTGTTATATTGATTAATTGCTTCTTCAATGGCGTTTGCAACTTCCTGTGGCTTTTTTTTACTCCAGAAATATTCTTTTGCATTTAACCCGATTACCGGGTAACCCTGTTTGTTTAAAGCTTGCATAAAGGAGGAAGAGAATTTATTGAAGCCTCCATCACCGGAAATATAAAATATAATTGGTTTCGAAGTGTCGAAGCTGCTATTCACCGATAGTGGAAGTGAAGTTTGACCAAAAAAAACTATGTAATTAAAAAGACAGATTGAGATCAAAATAATTTTTTTCATGTTTTTGGATTATCGGGATGAGGGCTGCATCGCTTTATTTAATGCTGTCGGCAATTGAATAAGATCAAAGTCATTTTCATAAACCAGGTATTTGTTTACCCAGCTTGTAGCATATTTTTCTTTGAATTCACGCAAACCTGTGTAATGCCGGAAGCGTTTAATTTTTTCGTAAGCATACCGGATCAATCGCTCAGCCGTATTTCCCGGTTGCTCGATGCCCGCCATGGGTACCAGGCCAAGATTCAGGTATTTTAATTTTTTTTCTTTTGCATATTTCACCAGTTCAATGATCAATGCATCCATACAACCGCCGGGGGCGTCGGCTGTTCTGCGTATCAGATCATAGGTGCATTCTTCCGGTGCAAAATCAGGAATGATGTTAAGAAAGGCCTTCAATTTGTTTTCTGCATCCCGAATGATGATGACGTCCTGTTGAATGATCTCTTTTTTATCAAACAGGCCTTGTGAAAAAACAATCTCTTTCTTTTCATAATGTTTGAGCCATTCATCTGAAACCTGTTGCAATTCTCTCACAAGCTCTTCATCCAAAGGAGCATGATAAACAGAAGTGTTGTATCCTTTTTTTTGCAGGCTATTTAAGCCATTGCGAAGTGATTTTTTTTCTCTTCCTTCCAACGTAAATTTATCCAGTTCCAGCAAGGCTTCCTGCCCGATAAGCAGCTTTCGTTTCTTTAAATAATTAAAATAAGAAATGCCCGTTTCGTCCACACGATAAAAAGCGGTCTTCAGACCCATCTTGTGACAATGTTGCTCAAACTCCTGCAGTACGGGAATTTTAAAATCGCCGGCGCACACCGGTTCTTCCAATACAATGGCAAAGCCGTTTGCAATGCGGTAAGCAATAAAGGCTTCAAACCTGTCAGAAAAATACAATAGTTTATCACGATAGGTTTTGAAATGATCCACGGGTGAATCACCAAAACGAGCTACCAGTTCAAGGGCTTTTTCCCTGGAATTTATTGGCAATTGCTTGAAATGGAAATAGGGTTTTACTATCGTGAATACCAAAAAACTCCAGGCAGTAAAACCAAGAAAATGTGCCAGCCAGATAAACTCATGACCAAAACGAGTGAGGGGTTTTATACCATCACCATTTATCAGCAAAAAATTTCTGCAGGAGAACAAAAGGGACTGCCGCCAATTGAATTCTATACCAAAATGTCGTTTGTCAATAAAATAAAAACCTATAAAACCAAAGATCAATACAGCAAAAAAGATCAGTACGGTAGTTTTTATACCCAATTGAAGCAGTTGTGTATTGCTTTTTAGCCGGTATTGGTTCATGCTCAATAATAAAATAATGATAACCGAAGCGGCCAGTATTGATTCTTCATAATCCAGCGCTTTAAACAAATGACCCACTAATGATAAGGCCGACAAGATCATGGCAAGTATCCAGGCATTGCGCTGGCCACGAATCAAAAAAGCAGAGGTTACCAGTAATATCAACCCGATGAGCAGCACCATTACATTGGTAGCATAAATAGAATCAATGGGAATAAATTCATGCAGCAGGCGCAAACGCCCTGCTACCGGTGGAGTGATCACTGATAAGATATTGATGACGCCCAACGCAAAAACCAGGAAGGCGGGAAACACTCTTGCAAAAATGTGTCGTCCTTTCCATGCATATGATGCAAAGCCTGCCACCAGCGGTAGCCAGAATTCAAATAACCTGTACAGAATTGTTATTGCCAATGCGTTTACCGGTGTGTAACCATATAAGGTTAATATATATACCATGGATAATTCCACAGCGCCAAGCCCCCTTAGAAACGGCGATACGATCATTAACAGCACAGAAACAATATAAGCGATGGCGCTGGCTGCAAAAGAAGCATGTAGACCCAGGGCTCTGGCAGCAATGAACAGATGAACAATGCCACAACATTCTACGCATAAAGAAAAAAGGGTGCTGTAAATAAATTGTCTTGTGGATATATTGGCAGAAAACAATTCATCGACAGCCGGCGTGAAGAGTGGAAATTTTTTCTGTACCCATTGGTATAATCTTCCCTTTTGCTGAAATGAACGGAAAGCCAGGTATATTGTTACAAGCAACAGGAAAAGGATTAAAAGACTTTGTCCTGTATGCCGGATCTTTGTCGATTGTAAAAAAGAATAGCCCAATACCGGCAATCCCACAATGAAGACAGTAAGTAAGCCTACAAATGCATAAATCCCTGAAGCCTGGTGAATTTGCATTTTTGTTGAGCCGTTTTTGCGAATATTGGCAGGTGAATAAGCCAATGAACTGATACCTCCGGCAGGTAAGAATACACTCAGGAAATTTCTTTTCAAATAAAGTTCAATCGCCTGGTTCCAGGAAAGCCTTCCGGCGATCGCTTTAAAAGCGGTTACGTACATGCCGCTTTGAAGAAAAATATAAGCAACTGTTACAGCGATGCCCAACCACACCCATGCAGCGTTGGCAGCCTGGATTTGATGTTCCAGTGAGTGCAATTCTTTTCGCTCAGACCGGAAAAAAAATATTCCTACCAGCAGAAACAAGATGGCAAGTATCTCGCGCCAGTAAGGTTTACTTGTTTTTTGAACACTATGAAGCAGGTTGGTCATTGTTCCAGAGAATAGCAAAGCTACCCAATCGGACAAAAAACTTTACCCTTCAAAGAAATCATTAACAAAATTATGCAGGTGAATGGTGCGGTAATGAAAATTTCATTTCTCCCTGATAACGGTAATTGAATAAATTGATGTTTTTTTTGTCCCTGAAGATTTATAAGAGACAAAAAAATAAATAAACCGAAGAAGATCGATCTCATATTGATAGCGAACAATAAAAGCGATCAGAGAGAAGAAAAACTTCCAGGGCAGATTGATTTATTATTCCAAATTTATTTCAACCCTCAGGGCTTTCATACCTTTTACCCCTTGCAATTCTTCCAGTTCCAGGAATTCAACAGTTGGTTTCAGAATATTTTTGTTTTTCAGGAACTCAATATATTCCTGGTACTCGATAACCTCTTTTTGATTGGAGTAAACGATGGCTATTTTTCCCGGTTGAGTTAAACGTTCACCGGTATCTTTGATGCGGACTTTATCGAGTCGTTTTTTGATTATCTCATAGCGGATATTATAAGATCCCTCCACGTCAAATTTTCTTTCATCCCTGCGAAAACTGATGTCGATTTGCCGGCTGTGAATGAGAATGAGCTGCGTTGTTTGCAAAGGGACTTTTAATGAAGGTAATAACCGGAATGTGATGCGAGCCGCTTCCGCCATTGATCTCAATTGCCATAAACGTATGTTTTTTAAGTAAAGCAGGTTGAATGGCTGATTGGGTGATATGGACTGGCCAATATAAATATTGTATTCGATCCCGTCTGTTCTGTATTTTTCAAAATAATGAGGATATGACTTTTGCGAAATTTCTTCTTCTTTTTCCAGGTAGGTCAGCACCGTGTCATTTATTTTGGAAACAGTTTCTTCATACTCGCTTCGATAACGATAAAGACCGCTGTCACAGTCATTCACCACATTAAAATACTGATCAATGACCTCAGCAGTTTCCTTATTGTTTTTTTGCAAATGATCAAAAACAGGTTCTACTTCCTGGCTCATGAATTCATTGATGCGCAACTCATCTTCCGCCGTCATGTTTGTTTCTATTGTCTGACGGATATTTTCATTCTTGAATTTCAATCCTTCCAGTAACGGCAGTTGAATCAGTGATTGCAGTTTGTCCAGGGTCTCATCAACCAGCACCAAATGTTCTTTCAGGTCCTTTTGAATAGCATGGCTTCTTTCCTGTGATGAATTACGGATATCAATTGCGCCATATAAGGGGTGTACATCTTCGAATACAACATTTTTTGTCGGGTCGCCGTTACCATTCTTCCGGAGGTGGTCCCAGGCTACTTCGGCAAATTTCCATTCCACCGGCTGCTGCAAAGCGGTAAATTTTTCCTTGATCAGTTTTTCAATTTTATTATGAAAATTATCGCGGCATTTCAGCATGGCAACTGATAACAAAGGAATGGCAGGTTCCAGCCTTGCCATTACCTGGTGAGTAAGTGAGTTTTGAATTGGTGAAGAGATTTCCAGCAAGCCGAGAAGCCCCTCGCTATTCTGCATGGGATACGTAATAAAACTGCGGGCCCCTTTATCAAATATATAACCCATGAAAGGAGCAAATGAAATCATTTCTTTATTCAGGTTTGATATCGGTGTAGGCTCAGGGTGTTCACTGATGAAACCCGTAAACATTCTGAATTGCACCAGGTTTTCCGGATTGTCACCCAGCCATTGCCTGGGCAGGAGACTATGACTGAAACAATTCTCATCCACTACAAGTTGACCATTCACCTGAACAAATGGCATCAGGCCCACTTCCACATCGCTGATTCCTACCAGGGTTTTTACAGCTTTTTTCAGGTCGTTAATTATCGCTGTATCGTAATTACTATCACACAATAATATTTTTTTAATGATCTCCAGTGATTCTGTGGTAGTAATGTCTTCGGCCACCCATACCGCAAAGCCTTCTACTTCAAACAGGTCGAGAGGCATTGTGACCAGTTGTTTTTCAAGGTCAAGAATACGGAAGGTATTCATGCAAACTCCGCAATCCTGTATCGGGGGTAATTTTCCTTTCAGGTGCATATCGATAAATCGCCTGTCATATCGTATGCGGTAATAACGCAACATACCTGTTTCGGCATCGGTCACCGGGTAGATCAATTCCGGGCTCTCGTTGAGCTTCATTCCGTAAAATTTCTCAAGCACATGATCATAGATCATGGCACATTCAATTTTTTTTAATTCTTCAGGAAGAAGGCCTGAAGGAAGAAGCAAATACTCTTCGTCTTTATCTGAAAAAAGTTTCCTGAAACTGTCAGAGTAATAAAAGACACTGAAGCTGTAAGGCACGGCAAGTGCAAAACTGTTTTTTTCCTGATCCTCCACCGCGGGAAATAATGAAGTGGTAAGTAACTCCATCAGCCCGGCATTTTCTGCAATCACATCCATATCCTTAATCGCCTGGGATAAAGCAGGTTCTTCCTCAAATTTTTTGATCAGGTAATTGTATAAACGTTCTTTTGTATCACTGACAGTCAGCCTTTTCTTTTTCAGGTAATTAATGAATGGCAGGAATGATATTTTACTGTCAACAATTGGCAACCCGTCAATGATCGCCGGCTCAGCAGCAAGCATTTTTGACTTTCGCAACGGTTTCACCGAGGGAATAATCTCATCCAGCATACAGTAAGTTTTTAATCAGTAAATGGGGGGAATAGGACCAGCTATAAAGTTACATATTTAAAAACTGGGAAAAAAGAGCTTGTTGTAAGCTATTTTAGATCAAATGATTTATGACCTGTTTATTGTAGAGGGCTGCTTTAATTTGAAGATAACTGTAATTGATCCTCTTCGTAAAGGATCATTGCCGGACGGCCCTTATAACTTGTAATTTTGCCTGTGGCACAAACATTTTTGTCTTTGTATTTTATTTCCGGCAAACCGTCAAAATTTCTTTTTGAATAACCCCAGACTACCAGTGTTAACGGGGCATGGGGGTATAAGCCACCCATATTAATGATCGTAGGCGATCCTTCATCACCCGATATATACCGGCCTCCATATATTTTACCGCAAACTTTCACCGAATCGCCAATATGCTTTGAAACAGATTGCAGATCAATAGTTGTCTGGGACAAGCCATAAAGGCCGGCCAGGAGGGAAATAAATACACAAACAATCGTTTTCGTTTCATTAAATAAGACCTTCATGCAGACCATATTAAAATCAGATTAAAAAAGGGAGACATCGCGGTACAAGAGCTTTTATTAGTGAGAAATGTGGATGTGTGAATTATCCTTATGTTTCTTTTCTTCCAGAAGCTTTTGGATATCTTCGATCCTTTTGCGGATACTGTCCTTTTCATCCTGGGATAATTTATCACGCATGGCCACTGTGAATTTTTTCGTTTCTTCCATTAAAAGATCTTGAAGCTCGCTGATGCTTAAGTTACTCAGGGACATATTTTGTATTTGGGACAAATAAAAAAATCAGGAATAAACAGCAAAAATTATTCCGATTACAATTAAGTTTAGATTTGAAAAAAAAATGGTCTATGTTTTTTAAATGGGAAGGAATTTTCCCGGCAATGCTTACGCCCTTTACCCACAATGATGAATTGGATCTGCCCATGTTTGATAAAGCTCTGCAGGCCCAGTTGCAAGCCGGTGTGCACGGCATAATCGTTGGAGGAAGCCTGGGAGAGGCCAGCACCCTGATTACCGATGAAAAAGAAAGACTGGTAAAATTTATTCTTCAAAAACAGTTGCGTAAAATTCCTATAATTCTGAATATTGCTGAAAGCAGTACTAAAGAAGCAGTAAAGCAAATTTCTCTTGGACAGGATTGGGGAGTGGATGGTTTCATGCTGCTGCCACCCATGCGATACAAGGCCGATGACAGGGAAACGGTGGATTATTTCAAAACCATTGCGAACAGCACTGACCTGCCGATTATGATCTATAATAACCCGGTGGATTATAAAATTGAAGTGACGCTGGATATGTTTGAAGAATTGACAGTGTGTAAAAATATTAATGCCGTAAAGGAAAGTACAAGAGACGTGAGCAATGTGACAAGAATAAAAAACCGTTTTGGCGACCGGTATAAAATTTTGTGTGGTGTTGATACCATTGCAATGGAAGAATTACTCCTTGGGGCTGATGGCTGGGTCGCGGGCCTGGTAAATGCATTTCCCGATGAAACAGTAGCTATATATAATTTAGTAAAAGGCGGAAAGATAGATGAAGCGACAAAAATTTATCGCTGGTTTATGCCATTACTGGAATTGGACATACATTCTAAACTGGTGCAATACATTAAATTAGCCGCGGCACAAACCGCTTTAGGAACTGAATATGTGCGGGCACCGAGATTAATGCTGACCGGGAGAGAAAGGGAACAGATTTTGGAGGTTATTTCTGCTGGTTTGAAAAACAAACCTGATCTTAAAAAAATTATTAATTATTGATCACTTGTTATTGACCGGTATTAATAATTAATAATAAATAATCAATAATCAACCATGTTCAACGACGCTACTACAGAAGAAATTAACGATGTGATGCAGCAGGCATGGAGAGCTTTTCATGCCTATCGAAAATCATCGTTAAAGCAACGCGCCGATTTTATGAGGGCCATTGCAAAAGAAATTGAAAAGCT
>Ga0184636_1000046_pt1 | contig 27665 bp, 33 predicted proteins | sample PLM3_60_b2_FD_133164 | JGI IMG/M metagenome (GOLD analysis project Ga0184636, IMG submission 133164) | Groundwater sediment microbial communities from an aquifer in East River, Colorado, USA - PLM4_90_b2 | ecosystem: Environmental > Terrestrial > Soil > Riparian zone | place: USA: East River... | reverse complement strand
CGTGTTTATTTCCTTTTTCATCAAAGTAATATACACTTGCACTGTTTTTACTTAATAATTTTTTCATAATAATAGGAATTAAATTGTTTATACTGCCAAAACCCCTTACCGGTTTATGGTAAGAGGTGTATTGGTACAAAGTTTTAATAGAGTATTATTTGTATAAGAGCTATAAAAACTCTTGCGATTACTATAGCGAAGGCAAGGACAACTAAAATACCTATAATTGAAGTGAAAGGATTAAACCGGTGTTGTTTCCTGTTATTCTCTTCGTTCCGAATCATTTCTTCGGGTTCTATTTCTATGAATTTTTTCATGATTTCTATTTTTTAAAATGTGAATAATAAGGTAAATTATAAAATTTTAAATTCTCCTATCTTATTGCCGTTAGTATCCCGGATAATATAAGGATGATTGATGTTGCCATGATGAATACGCTCTGCCAAATCATTGAAAATACGGCTTAATTCATCAATAGGCCCATCATTTTCTTTCGTAAATGCTGCATTATCTAAATTTATTTTTAAAACTGCTTCGTTAAGTTTCGGTTTGACTTTTTTAGTTTTATTTTTTTTACTTAATAAAGCAGTTTGTTTTACTTCTTTTTTGCATAATTCTTGTTCGGTTTTCTTATTTGTTTTCATAATTGAAAAAAGTTAAATTGTTTATACCACTAAAAGCCCGGTACTTCACAGTAGCGGGCCTCATACTAACTAACATTTAAAACAAATTAACTTAGAAAAGAATTCATTTTTTGGAAAAAGTTATATTCCGGGTTAAAAAACTAATGGAAATAAAACTAACTACGAATATTATTACTATTGTTGCCATAATTAAAATGTATTAATTGTTTATAATGGGAAAACCACATACCGGTTTAGGGTATGTGGTAGGTATAGTTAATTAATATAAACAATAGGGGCATAGTTATAACGCCCTTTTCCCGATCCAACTTGCATCATATTTTTTTTGATCTGACTGGTACCACCATTGCCCATTGCTTTTTCATATATAGAAAATCCGGCATTTTCGAGAGCTTTGAAACGATCTTTTAAAAGTTTATTGTTTTTTATAATATTATTTACTTCATTTACTTTTTGTTCGTTTATTTGCGTTTTCATGTTTCCTAAGGATTAAATGTTTTTAAGATAAAAGAAAATAAAAGTACTAACTAATGCACTCAAAAAGCTAATAGTACATGTTAAAAAAATGCAGAAAGCAACAGGAGTACTGAATGAAATAAAAATACAAACTAAAAGAGCTGTAAAAAACAAAGCTGTGATTGCTATACAAGTTTTCATGTTTTTCTAAGTTTAAAATGGTTTGAACTGGAATGAAGTATTTTTCATTTGCCGGGCTTCACGGCTAATCCCTTAGCACCATTTTTTAAGAAGGAAAGAAAGTAGGAACTAGTAAACGAATATCACTGTTCCTACTTTCTTGTATGTTTTCTTTTCATCCCTATTTGGGAAATTAGCTAGTTTACTTTTTGGAGATAACTAGCAAAAACCTCCGGCAGTTTAGCACCATTTTTTAAGAAGGAACTAGTAACGATACCTGCGTTGGTGTTAAACTTTTGAAGTTTGGTAGCTGTAACACTTACTACCTGCAAACATGTTGCCTTTTTTTTAAGCGGGTAAAACTTCCAAAACCCGTGAACCGAAATTTTCTGGTAAAACTTCAAAACCATAAAGAACGTGTGAAACATTTTAAGAGAAAAACTTTTTTGTGTTTCGTTATGTAAATATACGCTGATAAAATCCAAAAAAATATGACTTATGTTATGTTTTGTGTTTTTTTTTATGTTTTACAACATACATATTATAATCATATTTACGAGTAACTGTACAGCTTTGTGCAAATATTCGATTGTAGACATGATAAAAGTCATGTTTTTTACTAAAATAGTTGGATATTACTAAAAAGTTTTGTATATTCGAAGTATTAAACGTTATATGTAATAAGGTGTTAAATATAAATCAGGGATGAATGTTAAGAGTTTTTTATTAAAAGTTAAACACAAATCTGGAATAAATATAAGAGATGTGCGCTTGTATATATACCCAATAACCTAAATATCCTTTACAATAAAACCTATTCTAAAAGCCTCTCGTTTAAAATAACCTAATAATACAAAATAGTGATACTAAAACGATTTAAAATAAATAATAAGGTAGACCTACTTTTGTAAAATGTTTATTACTAGTGATAAAGAAGAGGTTTGAGGATATATATTTTTTGGGGTTAGCTGAGTAATATAAAGTCGCGCAGCTAGTTTTATTTATTGTTTTTAATCTTAAAAATAGTTATTTTTACAGCATACAATGAATAGTTTAATGTAAAACAATCTAATTATGACCGTAAATTTTGTTTATATTGACTTAGAGAAGGGAGAGGTCTATACAGGGGCCGACTTAAAAGCAATTAGTTTAGCAGTTAATAAGCCTTATGAAAATTTAGTTTATAGGTTGAGGTATAAAGACTTATATCATGAACCGTATAAGTATATCCTATCAAGAGTTACTATACATTATCCCTCAGCTCGTAATCCATCTAAGTATAGAAAAACAAAACCAAGTTTTAAGGTATAGTTTTTACAGCATACTGCGATTAGTTTAATGTAAAAAAGAGTAATGACATATTGTCACTACTCTTTTTGTGTTATATGATAGTTCAATGTAATTCTATTGAACATAATACATATTATAAGACAAAGTACACAAATAAAAAACTCTGCATACTTCACAGTATACAGAGCTCAACCTAGACCTAATAAACTATTCAAATATACTAATTCAATTGATATATACATTATGTATTAGTATGTTGTTTAACATGTTTATGTTATCATTATTACACCCATACACACATGTATAATGTAAATATGACCCCCAGGACATGATTAAAGTCATGTTTTATCATTTGTAATGTGTTTTTTAGTGCTATGTAATAGCTTTATGTGTCCTACACGTATAAGTAATGATCACTTTTCCACATGTGTATATGAAATATGAATTGTCGTATGGGGGGGTTTCGGCTTTTTATGTGGTTGCGTTTCGTATAGGCCCCCTCAATCTAATCAGTAACCCCAATCATTCACATTCACTCAAATAATTAAACAGTGGTCTTATTTTTCATTAATTTATTATTTAACAAATAAAAAAAGCCAATCGATCTTCGCAGACAGATTGGCTAAAAATTATTAATACATGAACTATTTAATCTTTGTAATATTTAGTTTGTTTTGGTTCTAAATTTAATTTTTCATCTTTTATATCTTTTGTGCACCATGTTAATATATTGATACAAATATTTTTATTATTTAGTTCTTTCTGGTGCATTTTAATAGATAGTTCAGCTTCTGATATAAGATGTTCAAGTTCTTCGATACGATTTTGTTCTGATTCAATTTTGTTTAAAATCTCTTCTTTGGTTTTCATATTTAGAAGTTTTTAGATTTTTCTGCATCTCTATGTATAAAATCAAAAGTGCTGCTTCTGAGAAAGAGATCTTTACCTATATGTTTTCCCCAGATTTTTTTTTAGTATTCATAATAATATTAAATAATTTCCGGTAATTCACTCCATGATTTTGTAGGTTTTTTATTTTTAATTGTGTTGTATATAGATTTGTGAAAAGTAAAGTATTCGATATTATTGTTGTCATTAATTAAAAAAGTAACATGGTTAGCATCATCCCTGCTAAGGACCTTTTTTTGGCCTCTATGGTATGTTACAATTTTTATTTGAGGAACATTTTTCACTTTTCAAAAAATATTTATTATTTAATGAAACAAAGATAATTAAATAATTTATTTATCAAATATTTTATGTTGTAAAACATTAAGATAAAATAAGGATATATTTCTCCTTTTATACCGGTAATAAGAACGTCATCTTTAATAAACATCTTTTCATAGTTTAGTTTCTTCTAAAAATAAACTCCAAAGTTCTTCGGTAGATATTTCTTTTTGACTTGGTACTAGAGGTAAACCTTTTATCCAACCCGAACCATTATAAAACCAATCTAAAGATAACCATTCACAAAAAATATATCCAACCATAAAACCGTGCATAGTATATACTTTATTGGTCTTGCATTTACTAAAATCAGTTGTTTCTAAAAACTTATATACTATTTTAATAAGTTCAATAGGTGGCATAAGTAAGTTTTTAGATTTAATAGTATTATTTATTTCCATATTTTTTATTAATTATTATCATTAATATTATAGTTTAATTACTATTTGTTAATATCAAATACCATTCAAGTATATCCATGCACAATTGTTTATTTTTAATTTGGCTTTTATATTCATTTATAGATACTTCAAAAAGACCATTTATTTTAAGTGTTACGCCATATATAATATTATAGGTTATTTGGCCACCTGGTTTTTCTTTTTTGGGGTAACTTTCCCATTCGATTGAATCTAGTATTTCTTTAGATATATTCATATTATAACCATTATTGTATTTGTGTTATTTCGTCCAATGAACAAATGTATATAATTCCAGTTTCTTCCTCTTGGACCTGTAAGAGACCGTCATAAAATCCATCTATAATGTATCCTACCTTACATTGCCAATTACTTATTTTAAACCAAACTTTTTTCATTGTAAATTTTAACAGACAATGTCATTCTTATATTTTTTATAACTAAAAATTTGTGGAGCAATTCCTTCACGTCTTAAAATTGATGTAATTAAATTTAATTCTTCTATATGATTACATGGTTAAGCTTCTGGTTCATCTAAATAAAATTAGTTGAATCAACCCTGTTATACCATCCATTTAAAAATACTTTTAATTTAGGATTATTAGCAGCCAATGAAGAATAGTATCCTTTACGTTTACTGGCATAGTATTCTAAAATATTTTTATCAAACTTGTCAATTTTACTTATAGTAACTGGACCAATAATCCCATCTTGTGTTATACTTAACAATCCTTGTAAAAGTCTTATGGCGGTCTTATTACCAGCATTAATACCCATATCAAATAAGTGTAATCTTAAAAGTTCATTTTTTATTTTGTCTAAACCTATATTGTCCCAAAAATATTTTTTATACAATTCACTTGCTTCATCTTTACTCATTTTCCTAATATCATCTCCATCTAAATCTCCATCATGATCTATATCTGCCATTGGCAATGGTATACCATTTAAGAACATTAACGATATGCCATAATTAGTTATTCCCCCAGGATCATTCGGATTATCCACTAATCCTCCTTCGTGTAAAAAAATAACTTTTAAATAATCTTCAAATGTCTTCATATTATTCTGTTAATAATGAATATGCTGCATTAAATGCCACTTTGTGATTTTCTTCAATAGATTTTTTTTCATCTTCATAAGCCATAAAACATTTATCATATGTATCTATACATATTTTCATACTATGGATGGTTTTACTAAATAAAAAATTAATATTTTTATTTTTAATGTATTCGTCACTTATAGGCTTAGTAGTAGTAACTAGGTTTATAGATATGTTAATTAATTTTTTTGTTTCATATTTAATATTTTTCATTTTCTAAAATATTTTTTAATTTTTTTAGCCTATCAAGATATGGTAAAGAATATTTGTTACCATTAGTATTTTTTATTATGTTAAAATGAGAATCGAGGAACAATTGAACATTGTGTATGGTAGTACATAAATCCAGTTTTATTTTTTCAGGAAATAACGTTTTACCTGAAAAAAATTGCTCAAGTTCCTCGATCTCTGGTCCACAGTTTTGATTTGATCTGTTAAAATCTCCTATACCATATTTTTTATGAATCTTTCTCACAAAAAGCATATCTCCACTATCATAATGTATAAATGCCATATTAAAATCTTTTTTAACTTCTTTAAAGCAGTTATCACATGTATATATTAAGTCAATATTTTCATATTCAACTTTTATAGAATGAGTGGATTTTTCTTTACATTTTATACAATTCATAAAAATATACTATAAATTATTTGTTTTCGATTGCATCCCAAATAAAACCCATAACTTCTGGAGTTTCTTTAAAAACTTCTCCTACAACTTTTTTAAAAAAAGCAAAATCTTCTGTAGAAAATTCAGTATTACCGGATTCAATTTTCATAGCTAGTTTATACGATTCATAACTAGTTTCCGGTGTATTTTTATTTTCTTTAGAATTAAGTATAGCAAATTTAATAGCTTTCTTTACCGTCATCGGTTCTTTACTTAATTGAGACTGGCAAAATTTATAAACAGTTTCAAGAGTAGACCCCTGGGTCATGATGATTTTTATAATTTCATTATAAGGAGAATCTGCTGAACCAAAAGGTACATTGTTAAGATTTAATACTACTTCGTTTAGATCAAAATTTTTATTCATATTTTCATTGTTTAAAGTAATTACTTCTTTTTTAAATTCTTCCGTAGCTGATATAGCTATATTCGAAAGGGCAATATTTTTATTTTTAGCTCCTTTAGTACGTGACATAATTATTGTATTTATATAGTTATTATTTTTATGTGGAATATCTTCAATCGCTTTAATATCACCTTTTTCTTCACATATGTATAATTGTGACATAACTTCCTCTTCATCCTCAGTAAGTTCTATACCGGTATGATATTTTAAAAGAATAGAACTTGTTATATTGTGAATATGATTTATTAATTCCATCATTTCATTCATAAGTAGAATTTTTAATATCCCCAAACTAACATTGCTGCATCACGTTGATCTTGATTTGATTTTTTCATTCCTGTTAAACAAGTAAAATACTTAGAACCAACTTTACTCGTTTTAGGTATTTTAAGTTCATAAGGTATAGATAAATACTGTAACATTTCTTCTATTTTTTTCCCTGTTTCATGGTTAGCCCCTGTCTTAGCTCCTATTCTCGAAGCTATATATGCCCCATTTTTTTCATCATGCCAATTTGATTTTTTATTAAACCAACCAGCTTCTAAGAATATTTTAAATTCAAGTTTGGTTTCCATACACCATGATAAATAATCAAATAGTTGAAAAAAAGAAAGGTTTGATAATTCAAGTGACTTATCTTTATTATTATAATATGCTACTCCAGATTTAATAGTGTCAGGGTCTATACCTATATATATCATAATTTATTTTTTAATTAAAAACAACTTGGTATAAATAGCTTAAACCCCTTTAATTATTCAACCAAGTTGTTTTACTTACCCTTTCGGGTCGACTAAGCAACCGCTCTAAGCGATTGAGGAGTCATTTTAAAAAAAAGCTCACCCTAAGCGCGCTGTTCTTATGGGAAGCGGGGTAAGCATGTTATATATGATGGTACCAGGATTCGAACCCGGAGTTTTACATGGCCGATACTGTGCTCGATTCTACTTCGCCCATTACCGAAGTCGCCTCATGGAATTGCACCGATGTCGTAAGTCTATGCGTCTACCAATTCCGCCATACCATCATTAATCAAAGAACTTTTAAAAAATCGCCCGCGCTTCACAGGTGAGGCGATATATAATCAACTACTTATCCATGTGAAACATTCTAAGGCGAAGGTGGGATTATTTCCGAGGATTTAGCTACCCATTAAATCTTTTGCTAAGAAGATACCTACATGTGGAGTTGGGGGGAATCGAACCCCCGTCTTACATACTTTCTTAAATACCTCAATGAACTTAACGGAACAAATATACTAATAAAAAATAAAAATGCAATATGTTTTATAACATAATTAAAAAATTATTATATTTGCATTATTAATTTACCACTTATGATAAATGAAGATTTATTGTTAAAAAATTTACAAAATGGGATAGCTCCTGATATGAAATTAAAACTACTTCATGAATATAAAAATTATTGGCATTCGGATGGATTCGAAAAAGGATTTCAAGATTGTCAAAAAACAATAAAAAAATCAACTATGAAAATATATAAAACAATAGAAGAAAAAAAAAATAAACTACTAGACGATATAAGAGATGAAATTTGGAAAAAAAACTTAATTAACCATGAATAAAATAATATACCAAGTAGATTTTGATCAAATAGAAACACCTGACTGTCTTTTATGTGACACTAGGATAGTTAATGAAGAATACCCTGACGATAAAGGTGGTAGTAAATTTGTTACATCTATAGATGAAGATTTATCCCTTGGGGTATTATCCGTTATTGTTCATTATGATGATGGAAGTGAAGATATATACTTTCGTATTTTACGTATTTTAAAAAAGTTAGTACTAAACTAATGAAAAAAGAAATTAAATATAAAGCTTGTAAAGGAGAACTCCATAATGGACAATTAGTTCCATTAAAAGAGTTTGTTAAACACAGAAATTACGCTGATGGTTATGCCAATATTTGTAAAAAATGTAATAATTTAAAGTATAACATAGCTCCAAAAAACAAAATACTAGAAGAATTGGAAAAAGTAAATGATAAACTTGATTTATTAATTAATAAATAAAATTGTGCCAAACGAGATATTTAGATTAACAGCTAAAGAATTTGATAGGATGAAACTACTTAACAATAATGTTGCAGTAGAGATAATCCATCGAAACGCTAATGATAAGACAAATTCAGGTCTTATTATAGTACAAGACCCGGCAATGTTAACAGCTCATGATATTAAAGCTGCAGAAGAATATGATACATCCCAACATCTTGACAGGTGGGGTGTAATTGTTAAGGTACCTGTAAAACTACATTTTACACCTAAAGGTAAAAATTCTAATTGGAAATGTGACTGGGAAACAGGTATTGAAGTTAAATTTGGAGATTTAGTTTGGGCTGATTATTATAATCTTCATCATTGTCCAATAATAAGAGTTGAAGATAAAGAATATTGGATTATTCAATATCAATGTTTAATAGTAGCCAAGAGAATAAAATATGAAGTTACCATAACTACTTATCCTCTAAAAAATGAAACAATATATGATATTATACCATTAAATGGTTTTTGTCTTTTTGAACAAATAAACGAAGGTTTAACTTCTAAATTTCTTATCATGGATGAAAAGATAAATAAATCAAAAGGTATTGTTAAGTATGTAGGTAGTTGTAATAGAAATTATAATAGTCCTAAAAAATATGATTATCCAGATTTACAACCAGGTGATGAAGTTGTATTTAGAACTAATTCTGAATGTCTTTTAGAAAATTCACAACATAGATTTTTTGAAGATATTAATCTTAGGTATGAACAAAGATGGAATTTACATGCTATTATAAAAAAATAAAAAATATATTGCCATTGGCTAGATGGCAATATATTTTAAGTAAGGGCAGCAATTTGAGCAACAGTACTACTGGTGTAAAGTGTTATCTTGGAATATTTGTCATTAGAACCACCAGCAATAATAATTTTACTATTAACAGCAGACGCTCTTGCTTCTGGACCATTTCCAACATTGCAAAGAGATGGCCCAAACCAAACAACTTTAGTTGTTTCAAAACCCTCAGTTACCGGTGAAGATACCGTGTCAGTTGCAAGATTATTTGCAAAAACCTTTTTGTAAACAGATACAGTCGTAAGTGCCATAATAATAGTTTTTAAAAGTTATACAAATATATAAAATTTTATTAATGAAAAGTAAACCAAAAATACTAGAATATTATGATAAGGTAGATTCTGCTTGCTCTTTTTGGAGGGGTCGTGGTACTAACTCTGAACTATCAAAACAGGATTTAATTGAAATAAAAGAATCTAATTGGAATTTAAATTGGCCAGATATAAGGATGTTTGATATAGCTTTTTTTCAAAGACCTATTCATAAAAAATGTATAGACCAAGTTTTTTTATGCAAAGATTTAGGTCTTAAAATTTGGATAGATTTAGATGATTGGAAGGATTGTCCAAAAGACCACGTAATGTATGATGAATACCAAAAATCTTTTGACGAACTTTCATTTAAAAAAATACTCCATTGTGCTGATGTTATTACGTTAACAAACGAAAGAATGTTTAAATATTATTCTTATTTTTACCCTAATTTAGTGGATAAGTTTAAGATAATACCTAATGCTATTAATGATTACGTGTATTCATTTAAAGAGTTATCAGGTAATAAACAAATAGTTTACAGGGGTGGAAGTAATCATGAATACGATATAATGGAATATCATGATGTGATAAAAAAAGTACTTATTAATAATCCTGACTGGCACTTTATAAGTATAGGATATGACATAAAGATATTAAAAGGTTTAAGTAATTATCAATATATTGATAATTTTGATATTCATAGTTATCTTGGGTTAATATGTAATATTAATCCATCCATATTTATAGTACCATTACAAGATAATGATTTTAATAGGTGTAAATCAAATATATCATGGATTGAAGGAACTTTATCCGGGGCTGCATGTCTTTGTCCAAATTACTTTGAGGATACTATATCGTTACATTATAATTCTAAACATGAATTTGGAAATAAATTACAAATATTAATAGATAACGATGGTATTAGAAATACTTATAGGTATAATTCTGTATTAAAAATAAAAGAAAAATATTTATTATCAAATGTAAATAAACAAAGAATTGAATTAATAAATAGCTTATTATGACCCAGGAAGAATACGATAAATTAATTAAAAAAAATCCAGTAGTAGATTTGGTTAGGCCATTTTGGACTGGAGATGAATATCACAAAGAAGTATGGAAAGAAAATAATATTACCGTTCTTATTTGTCAAAGAAAAACAAGGGATGAAATAAAACTTTGTTTAGAAAGTTTATTATCTTTTTATCCAGATATACCAGTTTTAATTGTAGATGGTAATTCCCAGGATGAATCTATCATGTATTTACGTGTTAAATCTGCTATGTATCCAAATGTTAAGGTGTGGGAAAGAGATGGATTAAACTCTCATGGCATAACAATGGATGAAGCTATAAGAAATTATATAGATACCGATTATGTTCTTCTTATGGATTCTGATGTTATAACAATGAGATATGGATTTATAGAGGGTATGCTTGATCAATTTAAACATGACAATAATTTATATGCTACCGGTAATTTAATGCTTGTGACTAGAAAAAATGAAGGTTGTGGTACTCCATTTGATTCTACTGATATATTAAGATACGCCCATCCGTGTTGTTCTATTTATCGTATACCTACTTATAAAATATTAACACCATTTGAAGATCATGGTGCTCCTTGTGCAAAAAATATGATTCATGCCGAAATGGAAAACCTAAATATAGGATATTATCCTGTAGATAAATATACAGTTCATTTAAGTGGAGCTAGTTGGTGTGTACCTAAGACAGTATGGATTCATGATTATAATGTTATAATTAGGCCATTAGTTACTTTTATTACTAATTATAGAAGTAATATATGGGAATTATACTCACAAAAAGTACATGATTTTAATATAGTTACTTATGGAAATCATACCAAGTGTAATGTCATAACACATGATTCACTTCCAATAAGTGTGGATAATTACTGTTATGATATAAGATTTAATGTTACGGGTGAATATATTTGTTATCTTACAGAAGGTATAGTAATGGATGATGATTTTATTGTAAAATTACAAGATGAAATTATTAAAGAATTAAAAGATGAGTATATTATAAGTAATATTATTGTAGTAAGAAGGAAAGTGTGGCAAAGAAATAATGTATTTAAATAAATAAATTATGGAAATAAATGATAAAGATTTAACATTAGTACAGTTATGGAATAAGTATGGTAGAAGTAAATATATTACCGATAAAGGTGATAATCATTCGTACCTGCCTGTTTATGATCAATTATTTGCACCTTTTAAAGATAAAAAATGTAATATATTTGAAATAGGACATTCTGCCGGTGGAGCATTAAGATTATTTGATGATTATTTTACTCATCCAGGGACAAGAATAATAGGTATAGATCAATCGGATAATGATTGGCTTACTTTTTATGAAGGTAAGCAATATGAAACAAATAGGGTTAAAACTTATATTCAAGATGTACATGAATTAAATGGATATTGGTTTGAAGAAATTAATTTTATTCCAGATATAGTAATTGATGATAGCAATCATTTACTATTAACCCAATTATTTATTGTTAATAACATACTTCCTATAATTAATGATGGAGGACTTTTAATTATTGAAGATATTATTGATCCACAGGAAAAGAAATTAAAATTTAATGAACTAGGTATCCCATATGAATTATATGATCTTAATCCAATAATGTACACTAGGGATAATGCTTTAATTGTTTATAGAAAATGAAAATAATAGGATTTTACCATGTATGTTTAATTAATGATTTTTTAGACATTGTAAAATGTCAAATAGAATGTATTGTATCATCTGGTTTGTATAAAAGAGTTGATAATATATATATTGGATGTCTTGGTAATAAATCAGGGTACGATAAATTAAAAGAATATATTTTTGAATTTAAAAAAATAGAAATATATTCTTACGATGTAAATATTAAAAAGTATGAATTTCATACTCTTGAAATAGTTCATAGGTTATCTATAAATGAACCTAAGTTTTATGGATTTTATATCCATACAAAAGGATGTAGTTATCCTGGTAATGAAGGTGGAAAGTATTGGTTAGATTACATGAATTACTATAACTTAACACAATGGAAAAATGCTATAAAACATCTTGACATTGGATATTATACTTATGGAGTTAAATTACTTCCTTCAAGTTATACACCAGCATTTAAAATGCACTATTCTGGAAACTTTTTTTGGTTTAATTCGGAATATGTTTCCACGTTGCCACCTATTGATTCGTTGGATAAATCTAATAGATATAATGCTGAAACTTGGATATGTTTAGAAAATCCTATAGCCGCAACTGCATGCCAATTATTTGTTGATTATAATACAAAAGGAGAATTTCAACCTTTTATAAACGAAAATAATGAATAGGAATTTAGTACATACACTTTGCTGGAACTTTACTACCGAAGTAGAAAAGTCTGTTAAATTATTGTACGATTTAAATGATCGTAATGATTTTAATCATGTAATAGTTGATCTTGGATTCCCTTTGATAAATGATAGTATACCGAAAGATATTAATGCTTCTATAGAATATAATACTATTATCCTTAAAGAAATGGCAAAAAAATATGGATCAGGTTACTTAAAAATAAATAATATAGGAGTTTCACAAAATTGGTCTATAGTCTATGATTATTTTAAAATGGATGATAATGATATTTTATGTTGTGCCGATCCAGATGAACATCCTAAAGATAAAAATTGGGTAAGGGCTATTGGAAATGTTATTAGGGCTGACCCTAAATATGCTTGGGTAAGTTTGGCTATGCCAGAATATTTTCCTATACTAAATAAAAATAATACCATTGAAAAAATAGTTGGTAGTGAAAGGATTTGGGAAATAATTGAGAATTTAAATTGGGCACAAGGTGGGTTTTCAGGAAAATTTTTAAATGAAGTCGGTGGAATACCAAATTTAGATTCATATCCAATTTATGGAGGTATTGAAGCTGCTTCGATATATATGATGGAGCAATTAGGGTATAAATGGTGTATACTACCTGGTTATATTGTAGAGCATACGGATTATGAAAAAGGTAGTTTTGGTACATCTAAATTACTTAGGGAATGGAAGAATTTTATTATTTATAATATTGATAAATTTGGACAAATATCTTTAGAAAAATATTTGGAATATAAAAAACAAGGAATTATATGGAAATTTTTATAACTGGTATATGTGGCTTCGTGGGTAGTAATTTAGCTAATAAATTATATGATCATAGTGTAAATTATGTATCCGGTTGTGATAATTTACAATTTGGATATGCTAAAAATTTACTACCTGGTATAAATTGGATAGAAAAAGATTTTAAAGATATATCCGAAGTAGAGTTAAATAAATATGATATTTTAATTCATTGCGCCACAAGTAATATTATTTATGCACAAGAAAATCAATTAGATACGTTTAAAACAAATGCTTTCGAAAGTATTAAATTGATAGAAAAATTTAATGGTAAAGTTATATATACTAGTACTAGTTCTATTTATGGACAAGCTAAAGAGATACCAACACAAGAAGATTGTCCAGAAAATTTAACAAATGCTTATGATCAAAGTAAATGTATAGTTGAAAAATACTTAAAGTTAAGGGGTAATTTTACAACATTACGTCTTAGTAATGTATATGGTAAAAATCAGCGACCAGAAAATAAATATTGTGGTGTAGTTGGCAAGTTTATAGATCAAATACTTAATGATAAAACTATAACTATTAATGGTGATGGTACGGATACTAGGGATTATACTTATATAGATGATGTTGTTTGGTCTTTAATCATAGCTATTGAGTCTAATGCTGTAAATACTGAAATAAATATAGGGACAGGAGTAGAAACATCTTCCCTTAAATTACCGGTTGTAATATCGAGTATAATTGGGAAACATCCAATTATTGAATTTATAGATAAAAGATTTATAGATAAAATAAACAGGAGATGTTTAGATATATCTAAAGCTGAAAAAATACTTGGATGGAAACCGAACTATGATTTAAATGAAGGATTAAAATTAACTATAAACTGGCAAAAAAATGAAACGGGAAGATATTAATGTAAATGTATTAATGTATGATCCTTGGGGTGAAAATACTGTTTCAAAATTAGAGTCATATGATGAATTTAAGGAGGATTTTGGTATAGAAAAATCAAAAGTAATCTCTTATATAATACTAGCATATGATTTAAATACACAGTTAAGGAAAGAAGTACCTTATTTTAACCAAAGAAAAATTATATCTGCCGAACTTTCTGGGTTTGTTAAAAATAAAGATGGTAAATTTAAAGATGAATACGAAAAAGTACTTATTGGTAATAATGATAAAGTTAACTTAGCCATATCAAAATATATAAGATTATTTGCATCTCCTAAATATTTATCATTAGTATATTATTGGTCTATACTTTCTGCTGAATTTGAAAATGTTACAAAAGTTAATGATTCTAAAGATTTTAAAAATACAATCGCCAATATTGAGAAACTAGAAACTAAAATCAATGAATGTATAGAATTTCTTTTTGGAGGTAATGAAGTAACTGATATTCGCCAGGCTCTTTATGAAAGTGTTGAAAAAGAAAATCTTAAATTAAGACCTGAAAATATAGCTATGGCAGGAGATAATGAACTTGATGAAATAATAGGAGATAGCCCATATGGAGATTATAAGCCATCTCCTTTAAAATATAAAGGTCATAAATGAAATATCAATATCAACCACCCGATAATTATTTTATAGTCAATTGTGGTTCACCTGATTTAACTGAATTAGATAACTCTTTGATTCCAATAAAAATATCATTACCATTACCTCCAAATGAAAAGCTAATTGCTAATTATGGTTTGGAACCAAAAGATCAATATTGGAAAAGGCCAGTAATGCCACAAAAATTAATACAGTTAGAAAAAGATATTAAAAAAGATTTAGAACTTAGGTTTAATTTAAACAAGAATGATAGGATAACAGGATATAAAATACTTGAAGAAATATGGACTAGGATACAAAATAATACTGTTTATTATAAAGAAGAAATAGATTTTATAAAAGCCCAATGGTGGCATCGTATATATGGATATTGGTTTTACAATAATGGTAAACCTACTTATATATGTGGATGGCATTATTTTTATTTAACATGGTGGAAAATAGAAGGAAGATTATATCCAGAATATAGGGATAGGGATAGGAAAAATTTTCTTTTTTGGTGGTATTGTTATAATACTAAAGAAACTTTTAAATACATTGACGATAATGGCAATGCTTTAAAAAACGAACTTGGTGAGTATGAAATGGAAGAAAGAAATACAAAAGTTTGTTTCGGTGTATGCCAGCCAAAGAATAGGCGTGGTGGCACTACTAATATGTCGCAAGCTGCACAATATGAAAATACATCTAAAAAAATAGGTGATTTAGCTGTTATATTTTCTATGACAGAAACTAGTGCTTCGGCTTTATTTACTGGTAAAACAGTTAAGTCATGGGCTGAAATGCCTTTCTTTTTTCTACCTATGTGGACTGGTTATTTTGATGAAAAAACAGCTATAGATTTTAAAAGACCTAAAAATTTAATTATAGGAAACCAATTAAATAGCAAGATAACATATGCTAAATCAGCATTCGGAGCAGAGTTTGACGGCGAAAGGGTGACATTTGCAGTTTTTGATGAAAGTGGAAAATGTTCAGAATGTGATGTTACCGAACGTTGGTCTACTCATAAGCAAGGTATGTCTCTTGGCGATGGTGCAGATATAGTGGGTTTTTCTATACATCCATCCACTGTCGAAGATATGGATCAAGATGGTGGCATTAATTACCAATCACTAATATATGATTCTAATTTTTATCAAAGAAATAAAGTTACTGGTCAAACTAAGTCTGGTTTATTTAGATTATTATTCCCTGGATATGAAGGATTGGAAGGATTTATAGGAAAGTATGGTGAATCTATAATAAACAATCCGACATTAGAACAAATACAAGATGGATTTAAATTTAAATATGGTTCCAAAAAACATCTTCAAAGTAATAGGGATGCTTTATTAAACAGTAAAGACCCAAAAAGTCAAATTAAATATAGGCGATTAGTTGTTAAATACCCGTTTAATCTTGATGAATGTTTTAAACTTTCTGTAGGTTCCACTAGTTGGAATATAGAAAATATAGATAAAAGGTTAGCCAATTTAAGAAGGATGAAAGATCCTTTTATAAAAGGTAATTTTGAATGGGAAAATGGAATTAAATTTGGGAATGTTATTTTTATCCCAAGGGTAGATGGTAAATTTGAAGTTAGTAAAATATTACCATCATATGAAGCTAATAAAAGGATAAAGACTACGCTTATAGATAATATATCTGGAGATTATAAAGAGGTATGGATGCCATCGCAACCGCAAAAAGGGATAGTCGGTTCAGATGCTTTTAAATTTAAAGGTGACAAACAAATGGCTATATCCACCGGTAGTTATCAATCAGATGGTGGAATAGCTGCTTTATTATTAAGGGATTATAAAATTGATCCAGATGAAAAAAGTATTTATGAATGGGAAACATTTTGTTTTGTAGCTTCATATAGGAATAGGCCTTTATCAGAAGAATATAATGAAGATGTAATTAAATGTGCCCAATATTTTGGATTCATGATATATCCAGAAACCAATGCTGGAACATTGTGGGAATATTGTTTATTAAACAATTATGATGGATACCTTCTTTTTGATATTGACCAAGCAACTGGTAATCAAAAAACACGACCTGGAGTTTTCCAATTAGAAAAATCTAAAGAACAAATGTGGACACTATGGCAAAATTATATAGAGTTTAGATGTCATAAAGAAAAGCATGCTAGTATATTGAAAGAAGTATCTCAATTAAAACAATTCTCCGATCTTAATAAATTAGATTTAGCGGCTGCCGCTGGATGTGCTTTACTTGGCTCTGAAAGTATTGCTATTAAATCAATGGCATCTATAGATGATACTAAATGTAATTTTGACTGGTGGAAAGAATTTTAATTATAATTCTTTTTCAGTTAATATAAAGTAAATATTTTGTAAAGTATGAACATATAATTTATGACCATACCAATCATTATCAAAGATATTTGTATGATCAGTATGATATTTAGGCAATTCAGTATTTATTAATTCTATTAATGACACATAATTAAAACCATTATCTATATTTACACATATCTTCCTAGTGTGATTGATATATATTCCAATATTTTTAGTATATATTTTTTTATTTTCATTGTATTCAAACTCAAACTTAAGTAACCATTCTTTTGTTAATTCTATTGGTTCAAATAAATCAGTTTCAATCCACGTCTTTTTTTTATCATTATGAACTCCAATTCCTATTTCATCGAAAAAATCTACTATAAAAACAGTATTATTTTTGCTTAATTTAATAAAATTACCTAATCTTAAGTCTTTTGTTTTCATTATAATATATATAAGGGTTGTTAAATATTTCTTCAATAGAATTTACAGTCTGATTTTTAATCCAAAAATAATCTTTTCCTTCATAAACTAACATAATGGACATTTTTGAAGGATAAATATCTATTTTTAATATATCGCATTCATATGTTAATCTTCCATTTATTTTATCAGATGATACAAAGTCCCATCCATAATGATCTGCAAAAATATTAAAGATTTCTTTTTTGTTTTTTACATTAAGGTCAAATTGTACCCTGTTTGTTTTTTTCACGGTCAAATAATTTATTAGGATATATATTATAATTTAATTAGTTTAATATTATAGTTTTTATATCAACATTCTAACGGTGAGGGTTCAGGAGTGAAAGTGAATAGTGAGTTCTATCCTTGTGAAAAAATATTCACCAGGATAGAACTCACTATTCGAATCAATTCAGCTTGTCATTCCGACGGAGCCGGGTCTATCGTTTCGTGTCCAAAGTGAAACACTAAAGTCCTTTGGCTTGGAACCTCCTTCAATCGTTTAGCCGATTGTTGTACGTGTCGTATTCCTTAGTTCTAACACTTGTCTATGTACAAATCCCCTAGTAAACTTATTTTGGTAATCCTAGTGCCCCGAATCCATTGTTCGGTATGTCGCGCCAATTAATCCAAAAAGAAAACCCAAAAGATAGCAGCTTTTGGGTTAAATCTTTTATTATTTGGAAACAAAAGACGGCAAGTTTTTATACTTGTTTATTTTAACTCGATCACTGCTATTGATCTATGAATTTTCTACTGACAAAGATAGTATATTTTTTTATATTAAAACATGTTTAAAAACATAATTTTAAATTTATTAATTTTGATAAAAATTTTTCTAATGAAGTTTGCAGAAAAATATCAAAGAGAAACGGTTATGTTTCCAAGTAGGAATATAGACCCAAAATTAAAATTAACAAAAGATTATGGCATACGAATGTGTGAGGCCATATATACTACATATGTTGGAGATAAAGCTAGTTTTCCATATTCATTACTTTCTTATTACAATGAAATAAGACAATATTCTGATGGTAGGCAAGATCCAGCTAAATATGAAGAAATATTGTATCCAAGAGATACTCAAGAACCCAACCGGGTAATGACTAGTATTGATGGTAATTGGACTAATAAACAAGGTAAAAGAAAAGGATTAGGTAATTTAAATAGAGACATATTAAGTCTTGCTCCACGTATCATGCAAGCTATATTAGGATCGTTTAAAGATGTTGATTATAATATGGTAGCTGATACAATTGATCCAGATTCAGGATACGAACAGGAGCGATCTAAAAGTAAGTTATATGCAGAATCACAACATCTTGATTTTTTAAATCTTATAAAAGGACAAGCTAATATACCAACACAAAGCGATACCAAATATCCTAAAGATTTGGATGAATTACAACTTATGCAGGACTTGGGAGAATTTAAAACAGGTATCGCTAAATCTCTTGAAAAGGCATTAAAACATACATATGAAATATCTAATTGGGAAGATATAAAAGAAAAGTTAATTAGGGATGTTGTTAATTTTAATGCTGTATGTCTTCATGATTATTATGATGCAGAAGAATGTAAATGGAAAACGCAATATGAAGATATTACTAGGGTTATAGGACAATATTCTGATAAAAGAGATTACCATGATAGTTGTTATTTTGGTATTATAAGAGAAAAAACAGTATCCGAAATACGCCATTTTTTAGAAGATGAAGGTTATTCAGAAGAAGAAATAGGACAATTAGCTCAAAATTGGGGTGGATTGTTAAGTAACCCCCTTCAATCTCAATGGATGGATTTTAACCAGAAAGATAGGTATGGTAATTGGATGTATGATTTTTATAAATGCTTAGTTCTTGAAGTAGAATGGATAGATAATGATCTTGAATATAAAACAATACATGAAGGTAAGAGAGGTATTATGACTATTTATGATCAAGATTTTGGGAGAATAAGAAATACAGAAGCTAATAAAACTAGGGTTACTACTATAAAAAGAAAATATGAAGCTAAGTGGGTTATAGGTTCTGACCTTATTTATAGTCATAAGATTAGCCCTAGCCAACCAAGGAATAAAAGTAATAAAAGGCCATTAATGTCTTTTCATATATATAATGGTACAGAAGTAGCTATAACACAAAGATTGATTCCTATTTTTGATAGTTTTCAAATAACTTGGTTAAAACTACAAGAATCATTAATAGAATCATTTGGGGAAATATTATTACTTGATCAATCTGTTTTGGATAGAATCAAAATGGGTGGTGAAACATGGGATACATTAAAGATTCTTAAACATGCTAAAAGAACTCATGTTTTACCATTTAGGTCCTTACCGGTAAATGGTAAGTATGGTGGAGGGGCAGTTAAACCGATAGATGTAATTCCTTCTACTATTATGAATAGGATAGATGAGTCTATCAAGTTATTTGAAAATTCTTTACGTATGGTTGAAATGATTACAGGTATAAATCCAATAGCTTTAGGGTCTCAACCAAATACACAAAGTGGACTTGGTACTACTGAAATAGCAATGCAAAATACTACTAAGATACTAAGGCCAATTATAGATTCTATCTTTAGAGTAAAAGAACAATCTGCTGAATTTCAATCAGAGGCCATTAGGTTAGCACTAAGGAATGATGAAAATTGTAGGGAAGTTTATTCTAGGGTTATAGGTAAAAACGATGTGGATACTTTAGTTCAAAGTGAATACGAGGCAAGGGAATTAGGTATAAAATTAGTCCCTAGACCTACTACTGAAGAACTTCAAAGTTTATATAGAGATATAGAAACAGCTTCTATGCCTGGAAAAGACGGTAAGCCATTAATAAGATTTGATGTAAAACTTTATATTAAAGAAAAATTAATGCACGGTGCTAATTTAAGTGATATACGTCTTTACCTATCAAATGCTATTGATAAAGAAATAGATCGACAAGAAAAAGAAAAACAAGCAGCTATACAGGCCCAGGGTCAACAAAATGCTCAACTTGAACAAATGAAAGCTAAAGCTATGCAGGATAATCAAACTATGCAGGTTCAGGCTAAAATAGCTACTGATAATAATCAGCATCAAAATGATATGGAACTTGAAAGTCATAAACAGTTTCATGAAAGATATATAAAAGGTCAAGATAGAGATATGAAAGAAATGGAATTACAAAATCAAAATCAAACCCAAAATGCCGAACAATAAAACAACTAAAAAAGATTCACAGGTAGAAAGATTTGTAAAAGAACATCCAGGTTATCAGGATTTTTTTGAAAACTATCCTATACCTGAAAGTAAAGTAACATCAGACCCTTATTACGAAATTTTTATTCAAGATGTACAAAACAAAGAGCAAAAATTACAAGAAAAAGCTGAATTATATTATTTAAGTGATACTTTAAATAAAGAATTAGAAAAAAAGAATCCTAATGTATATAAAGAATTAACATCTAAATATGGATGGAATGAAGATAAACCATTATCTCCTAAAACTAGGTTAACAGGAGCTGAAGAATATAGTAAAAAAAACCCTAATTTTTATTTATCTCCAGAAGAACAAAAAAAGACATTAGGTGAAAATTGGGATAAATATGTAAATCTTAGGGGTAAATATGGAAATGAACTTAATTTAATAGGGGAAGGAGATGATCCTACTAAACCCGAACAATGGAAAATAGGATCTAGGCATGCTGTAGCTTTTAATCCTATTAAATATACCGATATTATAAAACCCAAAACAGACACACAAAACAATAAGAATGTAAGTACTTTTGAAAGAACAGAACAATATGATCCCACATCGGAAGATTTATTTAAAACAAAAACATATTATAGTAGTACTAATACAGGAGATACTTCTAAGAATGTATCTAAGACATATATAAAGAGATTATCTAAAGTCGTACCATCTTATAATGGCAAAACACAGGTTAGTACAGAAGATGGTATTGTATTTAAAAATCCTGGGTGGAAGTTTCATAAAGTATATGATGATGGTACTAAAGAAGAAATTTCAGAAAATGATTATATGACTATGAGAAAGTTTAATGATCTACCATCTCATATTAAAAATAAATATGTTGAAGAAATTGAATCTACTAAATAATTGAATATCAAATATATTATGATAATATATTATATATATTCATATTTTTTATATAAAAAAACATGTTTAAAAACATAAAAAATATAATATTAATTTTGTACTGAGAAATTATAATAACTATGGATGAAATTGTTAATGCGTTTAGAGAGGCTTTCCCTCAGAAAAAAACAGAATCAAATACTGTTGATAATGGTATTCCCGATGTTGGTAATTCTATTATTGATAATTCCACTGTTACCAATCCAGTTATTCCTCCTGGTGATAGTAGTGATCCTGTCAACAATATTAAACCGGATGCTCAGATTATTGATATTTCTGATTTTAATACCAAATATGGCAAAAGATTTGGTCGTGAAATTAAAGAGGAAAAAGAGTTAGAAGATATATTTTCTGCTCCAAGTAAGGTTTCTGAGTATGAGAATAAAGTGAAAGATTTAGAATCTCAACATGGGCTAACTAAAAAAGAGTTAGAGGATTTAAAGATTCAGCGTGAAAATGAAAAAGATTCTTTAAGATTTATTGATATAAAAAAATATTTTGCAAACGATAGTCTATATAAGACTAACGAGATGTTAAAGAAATACCCGGATAAGGATATTTCCATTATGACATCTATTAGTAATATGGATTTAGAAAAAACGGATACCGTTGATTTGTTAGTTAAAAAAGCATTACTAGATGATTCCGATATTTTTAAGGGAATGAACGATTCCCAAGTAAAGGAAGTAATTGCTGATAATTTTGGAGGTGTTGATCTTAACGATCCCGATTCTTGGGATAATGTAACTAAGGCAAAAATTGCTAAAGCTGGTAAAGAAATTCGAAACGAATTTAAGGCTTTACAAAATGTCGAATTACCTGTCCCGGTCGATGTCGAAAAAGTGAGACAAGAGTTTGTCTCTAAAGAAAAAGCACAATTCGAACAGACTAAACAAGCATGGTCGCCAATCGTAGACAAGATGATTTCTAATTTTACTGAATTAATCATTCCTGATGAAGATGGTAAGGAGTTGTATAAATACAATCCTGAGATAAATGATTCTTTTAAAAAAGAGGTTAGTAATTATGTAGATTACTTGGCTTATACCGGTCAGCCAATTAATGAAGAAACTATTACAAATGTACTTGAATCCATAAAAGGTCGATACATTGCAAAGGAACTTCCTAAAATTATCAAATCTCATGCTTTAAAAGTTTCTACTCAAGTCAATGATGAATGGCATCATAAAGTAAATAATGATGTTCCTTTATCAGAAAAGACAGCACCACAAATTGATAAGAATGATGTTTGGAGTAAAATGGAGAGACTGATTTAATTTAAAACTTTAAAACTATAAAAATGGCTTTAACACCCGCAACTAGTTATGTCGCCAGTGGTCAATGGACGAACCTATGGCAATCACTTTATTCTTTTGAAAAAGTTCCACAAGTATGGAAAAAAATATACAAACAGTATGGACACTTGTTTGATGTGTTTGATTTTATTGATTTGATAGGCGAAACAATAGACATTAAAGGTGATAATCTAAAGATTTTTGAACAGTATGCTTATGAAAAACTTATCACTATTGGTAATGGAGGTATCACTACTGGAGCAACAGGAGCAGTTATTACCTTTAGTTTAGCTGCAGCTGATTATGATACGCAAAATAACGCAGCATTAAATATTGGGGAAAGTATACTTATTCCAGGTTTATATACAGCCGATACTTCGCAAGATTATCTGTATCGTATTATGAGTGATAATGGTGGTGTTGGATCAGCTAAAATATATACTGCTATGCCTCACAATAAAGCAGGTACTAATTTTTCAGCCGCACGTATTACTACTGCTATTCCTGCTGGAACTAAATTAATGATTGCTGGAGACTCCTATGGGTTAGGTACTGATCAACCTGCTGGTAAAACTAATGGTTCGTATCAACGTGATTTTTATACTGCACTTTCAAAATCTACATTTGATATGGCTGGTGGGTTACTTTACCAAGAAAACTACTTAGATGATGTACCATTAAAAGGAGGTATGGGTGTAGGTAGATTTAACGCCGCTTCTGTTCAGCAAGAATTTGATCATAATAAAAGAATTAACTATAATGTATGGTTAGGACAGGAAGCTGATAATACTACTTTTGTTCAGAATGATGCTTTTGGGAATAGTGTTCCTATTAAAGCTCAGCGTGGTTTTATGCAGTGGCTTCAAAAATTAGCATTAAAGAAAACCTATTCAGATAACTTTGAAGTATCCGACTTTGATGATATTAAATCTTTAATGATTTCTGTTGGAGTTTCTGCCCAGGAAATGTTATTTGGTATGGGTGATCAACTTTATGGTAATTTAGAAAATGCCGGATATAACTTTATTAAAGAAAATTCTAGTTCTACTGATATTATGAAGAAGCTTGATGAAGTTGGGCTCGATTTCCAGATTTTCCGTAAACAGAATTTTAGGTTTATCCTTAAAGAATTTGGTAATTTAAGTAATCCTAATGGTATGGGTGCTGCCGCTTATAATGATCGTTACCGGTCAATGGGTTTCATAGTGCCTATGGGGGAAAATCCTGTAACCATTGAAGGTGGTGGCCCTAATGTAGATAAAAAAGTAAAAATATCTAGCCTCATGATTGGGTATCCTAATCATAACGGTGAAAGTCGTGCTAGGGTTGTTGGATATTTAAATGGTATGACAGGTCAAAATTTACCTATCACACAATCTACTGATACTACTAAAGGTATGATGTTGTCAGAATATATGTTTATTCCGACTGGTGTTCAGAAAATGGTACTTGTTAACAAAATTTAATCATAAAAGGGGGAGGTTAATTGCTTCCCCTTTTTATTATAAACCAAAACATAGAGATATTAACTTAAATTTAAAATTATGCTTTACTGTAATGATGAATTAGTTAGATTAAAAGATGAAAACTGGAAATATATTGAATCTGATTTTTTAAAAATCAGGAAGATGAAAAATCCAGTTCGAATAAAAACAACTCAAAAAGTTGAGATTAATAAAACTGGTCATTCAGAACCTTTCTCTGCACATGCGTGGCCTCTACAAGCTACTGTTATAAATAAAAATGGAGAATCCGAAACTTGGGTTTATACTAAGAATACTCCTCGTTTAGAAAATGGGAAACTTCAATTTACTAAAAGGTCTATCATTATTGAACATGGTGATATATATCTTGATGTTTTAAAGGAAACAGATTTAGCTTATTTTATTATTAACCTTAGTAGTTTATTAAAATCTGGACTCTATGAAATAGAGGATTTGGATAAGAAAAACACCGAAGATGTTGAAAAAATAGGAGAAAGTGCTACACTTGAATTTTTCTTATGTAGTAAATATAGTCCTATTTATAACGATGATAAACGTTTGAAACAACTTGGTGCATCTTGGGGTGTACCTAATACTGAAAATATACATATCAATACCCTTAGAAAATTATTGTTAGATAAAGTATATTCTTGTCAACGTAATTATTCTGTAACAAAAAGAGGTATTGAAGAATTTGTATCCGAAGTAAATGGAGAAGATCCATTTTCGGAATTTAGATCTATAGTCCAATTATCTATTGATAAAAATATTATTGGTTGGAGTAACAAAGATAAAGGATGGTATTTTGTAGATTCTACGACCGGGATGCTTACGCAACCCATTGTTTTTGTTCCAGCTACTAATATATCTCAGAAGGAATCTATATTAATTGATTACATACGACTTAACGCATCATTATTTGATACATTAAAAGGTCTAATGCACAGTGAACCTGAAAATAAATATAATTATTTAAATTGGCCTGAATTAAAAAAACTTGCCAAAGAAAGAGGTATAAATAGTAAAACAATGACTTCCGATAGAATTATCGAAGAATTATTGGAACAGGATTCATTAAAAGGAACAGTTAGTTAATTTCTCAGTTTGGTTTGGTTTTTTAAAATCTCCTGGTATTTATCAGGAGATTTTTTGTTTATAAAAGCATAATTAAAATTTTATAACTTTGTGAAAACAAAATGATATGGCAACTATAAGTTTTTTAACTTATGTAGATATTAATCAAAGGAAATTTAGAATCCAAGATACTTCATCATATTCTATTCAAGGAATTTTATTGTCTAATATTAAAGGAGTTATAAAAATAACTACTCCTCGTGGAATAACATATAATAATACTAATTATTCAAGTCCAGATGTTACTCCAAGTACTAGTCTATATTCTGGTTATATTGCATTACCTACAAATGCACAAGGTTATGTTCTGGCTGGGGCTTATACTGTCCAGTATTCTGTATTAAATTCATCCGATAGCTCTATATCTACAGTTAGTAATTCATATACTTACTCTTTTATTGTTCCAGCTATATCTATTAGTCAAGTTGTAGATGGATATAATTCTATATTTATATCTACTGATAATACTAGTTATGGATCGTATAGTAGTTTGGTTAGTACCCATGAAGTAACTCCTCCATCGGGAAGCCCATTATCCATAGTAAGTAATAGTAACCAGGCTATAACTTATTCTCCAAATATATGGAGTGGTATATGGACTAGTCAAATAACTTCCGTATTGGTTTATATAGAAAGTGATGGGCTTATTATAAATGCTTCATTAACAGCTACCGAAACTATAACAGCATATCTTAATGATATGAATGTTATTAGGGGATACATAGAAACATTTAAACAATTATTTGATACTTCTAGGGCTACTAATAAAGAACTTGCTTATCGTATCCAGATTTCATTAACTAAAATAGATACTTCTTATACTGAATATGATTTAGCATTATATTATAATGATTTAGCTACAGCTTATTTAAGAACGGTCGATATTATTACTGAATTAAGTGATTATATTACTATAACATTTCCAGAAGAAATAATTCCTTTTGTAAATAGCCAAGGAGGATCATCTCATTCACCCGTTTCTATAAGTTCTCCAGCATTAGGGGTTAGTATTAATTCTTCACAAGTATTATCATTTTCTTTAGCTACTATTTCTAGTGGAGGTATGGCTCCTATATTATCTGGTAGTTATACTGATTACTTAGGTGGTGATGGTTCTTATCATAGTTTAACATCAGGTACATATGCTTTAAAATCTGATTTTATTAACTATATTGGTGTTACAGCTATAACAGCTACAAATATAACAAATTGGCAGACAGCTTATGGTTGGGGAAACCATGCTTCTGCTGGATATGCTTTATCCGCAAATGTTTATACTAAAACAGAATTACAAATATCCGGCAGTTCTTTAGTGCATTGGGGGAATGTAACCAATAAGCCAACTACTTTAGCTGGGTATGGTATTACTGATGGTATGCAAGGTAATGTAGCTATTACAGGAGCTATCCATACCAAGATAACATATGATAGTAAAGGATTAGTAATAGGAGGTGTAGATTTGGTAGCTTCTGATATTCCTAATCTTTCATGGAGTAAAATAACATCTGGTACACCTACTACTTTATCTGGATATGGTATTACTGATGCTTATACTAAAACGCAAGTTGATAATAAAACATGGGATTTTACTACATCAATTACTGGTACACCTACTACTTTATCTGGAT
>Ga0184636_1000045_pt1 | contig 27783 bp, 30 predicted proteins | sample PLM3_60_b2_FD_133164 | JGI IMG/M metagenome (GOLD analysis project Ga0184636, IMG submission 133164) | Groundwater sediment microbial communities from an aquifer in East River, Colorado, USA - PLM4_90_b2 | ecosystem: Environmental > Terrestrial > Soil > Riparian zone | place: USA: East River... | reverse complement strand
TGAGCTATCCAAGTACGCCGAAGAGGATTATCTCGCCCAGGCCTATGAACATGCCGTCGAGGTGCAAATACCTTTCCTGCAATATATCAAGCTGGATGTAAAGATAGTGCCTATCATTCTGGGCGGCGATTCTCCCGATGCCTATCAGGAAGTCGGGCGCGCTATTGCCCGGGCGCTTAAGAAACTTAAACGGGAAGCCATCATCCTTGCCAGCGGCGACATGACGCATTACGAACCCGCCGAGGAAGCGCGGGAAAAGGACATGAAGGCTGTAGAGGCGATGCTTGCCCTTGATGCCGATGAACTGACGCGGCGCTATAAGAACCTGCACATAACCATGTGTGCTTATGGTCCGGTCGTTACCCTCATCACCGCCGCTAAAGAAATGGGGGCAAAGAAGGCAGAACTTGTTAAATACCAGAACAGCGGCGATGCCTCCGGCGACTACTCTTCGGTGGTGGGTTATGCCGGCGTAATCTTTAAAAAGGGAGGGGCGTAGATGCATCCTATCGTGGCACTGGCGAAAAAGACCGTAGAAACATACGTGCAGACGCGCAAAAGGATAAACCCGCCCAAAACCCTCTCCCCGGAAATGAAGGAGCAGGCCGGCGTCTTCGTCTCCATCCACAAGCTGGGCGATTTGCGGGGCTGCATCGGCACTTTCGAACCCCAGCAGCAGAACGTGGCAGAAGAAGTCATCGCCAACGCGATAAGCTCCGCCACCCGCGACCCGCGCTTTGACCCCGTTGCCGCCGAGGAGCTTAAAGACCTTGATTATTCTATAGATATACTGACCGAGCCGGAGCCGGTGACGGACGAAAACCAGCTCGACCCCAAGAAATATGGAGTAATTGTACAGGCGGGGTGGCGGCGGGGGCTATTGCTGCCGGACCTTGAGGGCGTGGACACGGCGGCGCTCCAGATAGATATCTGCCGGCAGAAGGGCGGCATCGGCCCGGAAGAGCCAGTCAAGCTTTATAGATTTGAGGTGAAGAGATATAAATGAGGAGGAAAGGATGTACGAACAATTAGCTAATTATCTACCTGAAACGTATATAGCTTTATTTTCAGTATCTATTACTATGGCAGGACTAATTGCTGTATTTGTCGTTTTTCGTTACCAGATTATCGACAATTACGTTGATAATTGGAAATCTGTTTTAAGAAAACTACTTAAAAAGAATATTGAAAAAGAAAAAGATGGAACTACTTTATTAAGGATACAGAATATTGGTAAAGATAAAAATATAATTCAGGATGATATACAATATTTCAAACAACTGAATGAAAAATCAGTTGAGTTGGTTAATGATATTTTAAGGGTACGAAATGATAGAGATAATATAAGAAAGTACGGTTTTAGAATTATTGTTACATGGGCGTCATTAGCTTTATTATATCTTTTTCTTTCACTATGTTGTTCAAGATGTAATCATTGGATAACTTGTATAGATACCATAATTGTTATCGGATTATTCGTTGCTGCAATTGTTTTTACTTTAATCTTTATATACAAGTCTCTTAATCCAAGTAAAAAGTGAAAAGATTTTTAAACTAAAAGGAGGTCTAAGTGAAAGTCCAAAGGTCTATTGACATCAAAGCGACTCCGGAGAAAATCTGGCCCTTCCTGATTGAGCCGGAGAAAATTCTAAAGTGGTTTACCCATCTCCAAAAATTCGAGTACACGGGCGAAAAGCGGAACAGTATAGGGACAACTTTCTACTACGAAGAAAAGTCCAGCGGCAAACTGATGAAAATGAATTATAAAGTCACCGAATGGGTAAAAAATAAGAAAATCGCCTTCAGCGTAACCTCCGGCTCTTTAAAGAAAGACGACCAGATATGGAGCATCGAAACCACCCCGCAAGGAAGCCGGTTTACCATGTTCGAAGACCTGGACTTGGGGATGGGAATTTTCGGAAACATTATCGGCGTGTTCGCCAAGATGATGATAGGTAAAAGCTTGCAGGATATAATAGCTAATCTAAAGAGGCTGGCGGAGGCGTAAAAAGGCGAGGGTAGATAAAAAGAGGTATTTGGAGTAGATTATAAGAACCGAGTTGGCACATTATGAACATGGACATGTTTAAAAAACAGGCAGAACAGGAACAGCTGCGCAACGCGCCGCTGGCGACACGTATGCGGCCTAAAAATCTGGAAGGGTTTGTGGGGCAAGAGCATATCCTGGCCAAGGGGCGGGTATTGCGGCGCGCTATTGAGACCGACCGTATTCCCTCCATGATATTCTGGGGTCCCCCAGGCTCCGGTAAGACTACCCTGGCTAATATCATTGCCAACAGCACGGGGGCGCACTTTTCACCGGTCAGCGCCGTCAGCGCCAGTGTAGTGGACCTGCGGAGAATCGTGGCGGAGGCTAAAGAGCGTCGCCAGGTCAATGCCCAGAGGACAATTCTCTTTATTGATGAAATTCATCGTTTCAACAAAACGCAGCAGGACGCCGTGTTGCCCTACGTGGAAGACGGCACGGTCATTCTCATCGGTGCGACCACAGAAAATCCGTCCTTCGAAGTAACGTCGCCGCTGCTTTCAAGGACGCGCGTCCTGCCGCTCAAGCCGCTGACCGAAGAGGAACTGGATATACTCATATCGCGCGCGGCAACCGATAAATTGCAAGGCTTGGGCGACCTGAATGTTGAACTCTCGGACGAAGCGATGGAGCACCTTATAAAAATGTCCAACAGCGACGCGCGCATGGCGCTCAATACTTTAGAAATCGCTGCCTTGAGCACGCCCGCCGATGATACGGGTAAGCGCACCATAAGACTGGAAACTATCGAGGATGCTTTTCAAAAGAGGGCTGTGCAGTACGACCGCGCTGGCGACCAGCACTACAACCTCATCTCGGCGCTGCATAAATCCCTGCGCGATTCCGACCCGGACGCTTCTATCTACTGGCTGGCGATGATGCTGGAGGCAGGGGAGGACCCGCTCTATATCGCACGGCGCATGGTACGCTTCGCCTCGGAGGATATCGGCATGGCGGACCCGCAAGCACTGGTGGTGGCGATGGCAGCCCAGCAGGCGGTGCATTTCATCGGCATGCCGGAGGGCAATCTGGCGCTGACCGAAGCGGCGGTCTATCTGGCTACCGCGCCCAAGAGCAACTCGCTTTACGCGGCATATTCCAAAGTGCAGGATGAGATTAAAAAAGGCGCCAGTGAAAACGTGCCGCTAAATATCCGCAACGCTCCCACCCCCCTGATGAAAGAAATGGGCTACGGCAAGGACTATAAATACGCCCACGACTTCCCCGACCACGTCGTTGACCAGCAGCACCTGCCGGATAAGATGAAAGGGGCGAAGTTTTACACGCCGGGCGAGCAGGGGTTCGAAAAAACGGTTAAGGAACGGATGACCGACCTGGAGGAAAAGAAGCGGAAGATGAGGGAGGAGGGAAACCCTTCAACAGACTCAGGGCGAGCGGGGGCACAAGGCTAGCGTTTTTCTTGACAACTAACGGCTCTCTCCACTAAACTCATTCTGGTCAATCTCCACTTAAGGCAAAGGAGGAACTATGCCTAAATTTCCCTTTATGCCCAAAGAGCAAAAATTCTTCGACCTGTTTGAGCAGAGCGCGCAAAACATCATCAAAGCCGCCAAATTACTAAAAGAAATGCTTGATACATGGCAGTTCATCGACAGCCGCGTGGCGGAACTAACGGAGTTGGAACACGACGGCGATTCAATGACCCACCAGATAATTTCACTGCTGCACCGCACCTTCGTTACCCCCTTCGACCGGGAGGATATCGCCATGCTGGCGCACACAATGGACGATGTGCTCGACTTTATTCACTCCGCCGCCGACGCCATGTTCATCTATAAAGTATCCAAACCCAATGATAGAGCCAGAGAGTTGGCGGGTGTTATCGTGCTCGCAGCCGTGGAGATGGAAAAAGCCGTCGCCAGCTTAAGACACAAGAATGAGTTCAAGCAGATGCTCGAAAGATGCGTGGAGATTAACCGCTTGGAAAACGCCGCCGACCGGATTTATCGGGCGGCCATCGGCGAACTTTTCGATAACGCCAAGGACATGGCGGAAATCATCAAATGGCGGGAGATTTATGAGCATATGGAGACCGCTACTGACCGGTGTGAGGATGTCGCTGATGTTATCGAAGGGGTAGCTCTAAAGAACGCCTAATACTAAGTTCAGACACTGCAAACGCGCTGCACGGCGCGGCACTTTTCCGCGGTAATAATGGCATTGATATCAGCAATAGCGCGTTTAATTTTACCTTCACGGTTAACGACGATATAGTCGAACATAGGAATGCTGTCCAGTTCTTTTTCCGCCGTTTTCAGACGGAGTTCCAGTTCTGCTGCTGTTTCGGTGTGGCGTTTTTTAAGGCGTTTCTCTAATTCCGCCAGGGATATGGTCACCAGAAAGATAAGCAATGCCTGCGGCACTTTTTTCTTGATAGTGGCGGCGCCCTGGACGTCAATTTTAACAATAACATCCTTGCCGCTTTGCAGCGCCCGGCGGACCGGCTCCTGGGGGATGCCGTAACGGTTGCCGTAGACGGTCGCCCATTCCAGCAGCTGGTCGGCATCAACCATCTCCTGGAATTTTTGGGGTGTTACAAAATTATAGTCGCCGCCGTCTTTTTCGCCGGGTCGGTGGGGACGGGTGGTGGCGGAAACGCTGATAAAGGCGGGGAGTTTCGCTTTCCGGAGTTCAGCCAGGACGGTATCCTTACCGACGCCGGAAAGGCCGGAGAGGACGATAAGGAGGGGCTTAACAGGCGGTAGAAGAGAAGAGTCTTTATTACCCTTCATCAATGCCTTCACTACCTTCAAACGAATCTGGTTTTCCCGCGCGGCTGGCGGTAAAACGGCTGGCGATAGTTTCCGGGGCGAGCGCCGCCAAAACAATGTGGCCGCTATCGGTAAAAATAACCGCTTTGGTTCTTCTGCCGCTGGTCATATCAATTACTTTGCCATTGCTTCGGCCGTCGTGAATAATACGTTTGGTGGGGGCGGAATTTGGGGAGGCTATCGCGATAGTCCTGCTCATTGCCAGAATGTTGCCAAATCCTATATGCACCAGTTCGATACTCATAACCGTCACCTCGTAATATTCCTAGGGCTGAAAGCCAGGCAAAACACAGCAACTTATACTTAAATAAACACGCCGGGAAAAGCCCTCCAATAACCTATCACTTGCACGCAGGCTTGTCAAGGTTTTTCAACGGAAAATTACAGGATTTTATATAGAAAATCATTAATTACTATCTGGTACTAAAAAGTAGTGTTTACACTTGTTACTGATGCTTGACAACTTAAATATTTCAGGTGTAAACTAATGACCTCAAATATATGAAATTACAAAAAATAATAATTGAAACACGCGAGGTGGTTGATGGAGTAACAGGGCGCTAATGGTGCCATGAAAAAGCAATCGCCAGCGTCCTTTTATTATAAAAAAATCATGGAGGTGACTATGAAGAACATTGTTAAAGTATTGGGTTTGTTGATGGTTATTCTTCTTATATCGTTCATGGTGGTGGGGTGCACCGGGACTGCCGGACCCCAGGGCGCTACCGGCCCCGCCGGACCCACCGGGCCTCAAGGACCCGCCGGCGCAACCGGGCCAGCCGGACCTCAGGGTGAACAGGGACCTGCGGGGCCAACCGGGCCAGCCGGACCCACCGGGCCTCAAGGACCTGCCGGGGTGGGCTTAACGGGTGATATCGTGGTCAGCAAATGGAATGGGACTGCTGGTGAGTATTATGCTATTACCAGCAGTTTCTACAGCCAGTCTTTATATGTTTTCGGCTCCTGTTTCACTTATGGCGATGTCGTGACGATTACCGTCTGCGATATGGATTGCGTTTTAGCTCAAGTCCTCGTAAATAAGTGCGGCGCTTTCATGGTCAACATGAATTTAACCGACTTGCCGACGGACCAGCTCAATTATCTTCTTGATACTTATCTCGGCAAGGTGATTTCTGTAAAAGCTTGGGTCGATGTCGAAATAAGTGGTAATAAGGTGGTTTCCGGCACGCTGATAGCTAATTGGCCGCTTTATCTTATAATGATCTTATAATTCACGAGTGTTTGGCAGCCAAACTTTACCCCGCCTCGCCGCCAGTGGTGAAGCGGATAGATAGACATGACTCATTAATGTAGCCATTTAGAGTATCCGGAATTGAACATCTGATAATATATATAAGACGATGTGACAACAGGGTGCTGGCGCCGCGACGAAAAAGCAGCAGCAAGCACCCTGTTACTATATAAAAAAATATTATGGAGGTGTTTATGAAAAACTTTGCTAAAGTGTTGGGTGTATTGTTGGTTATTCTTCTTTTGTCGTTTGTGTTGGTGGGATGCACCGGACCTCAAGGGCTCAAGGGTGACACAGGGGCGACCGGTGTAACTGGAGCAACCGGGCCAGCCGGGGCGACTGGGGCAATCGGGGCGACAGGACCGGCCGGACCTCAGGGTGAACAGGGGTCAATCGGACCTCAAGGTGAACAGGGATCGCCCGGAACTCCTGGAATGACGGCAGAAATAGTAATCTGCCTCCACGATGGCATATTCACCATTGCCCGGTGCACTCCTGTACAAGTTCTGGATTTTTATGGTTCGCACTTCCCGACGAACGTATTGGTGACTATCACCATTTGCGACCAGGATTACGTTTTAGCTACCGTCATGTCAAATTATTGTGGTGCGTTTATCGTTTCCGTAGCATTAGCCGACCTGCCTACTGCCCAACTTGATTACCTGGTCGACCACTACGCTAATGAAGTTGTCTCGATTAAAGCCTGGATTAATGCCAATATCGGCGAAAATCTGGAATACGGCGGCACGATGCTGGCAAATTGGCCGATTTATATCATAGTTCCGTAATCCGGCAGCAAAAAAGGAAGGGCAACCCCCTTTTCTTGTGGTGAATAATATGCTAGAATATAGGCTGTAGCTTGAAAATACCCTTAACAACTTAATAGTTAACCAGAGAACGAGTCTCTTGGTGGTTAGAGCGAGGTGGTCCCACCCGTTCCCATCCCGAACACGGAAGTGAAACGCCTCAGCGCAGACGATACTGAGGGGACAACCCTTTGTGGAAAATATGCCACTGCCAGGAGACTTTTCTATTTTCAAGCGTAAAAACAGCCTTTCAACTACCCCCTCCCCGCCACTACAAGCTGGTGCTAACCCCCTTGCTTTACCAGATTTGATGGTATAAGATTAAGTTAGAACAGGCAATTCACCAGCCAAAATCAGCACCCAGGAATAAATATGGCCAGCAGATTTGAAAAATTTTCCGAAAGAGCCCGCCGCGTCCTCACCATTGCCCAGGAAGAGGCGCGCAACCTGAATCACAGCTATATCGGCACCGAGCACATTTTGCTCGGTCTGGTGCGTGAGGAAGAGGGCGTCGCCGCCAAGGTACTCACTAACCTGGGTATCGGCTTGAGCAAAGTGCGTTCGGCGGTGGAGTTTATCATCGGGCGGGGCGAAAAACCGGGCTCCAGCGAGACCGGCCTGACGCCAAGAGCTAAAAAGGTTATTGAACTGGCTATTGACGAAGCGCGCCAGATGGGGCATAACTATATCGGTACCGAGCATCTACTGCTGGGTCTATTGCGCGAGGGTGAAGGGGTGGCTTCAAGCGTGCTGGACAGCTTCGGGATTACCCTGGAGCGGGCGCGTGCCGAGGTTATCCATATTCTTACCCAGGGCGTGCCAAAAGCCAGACTCACCCGCTCCGCCAGCAAAACTCCGGCTTTAGACCAGCTGGGCACCGACCTCACCGAGGCAGCCCGCAAAAAGAAGCTGGATCCGATTATTGGGCGGCACAAAGAGATGGAGCGGGTTATCCAGATTCTCAGCCGACGCACTAAGAATAACCCGGCGCTTATCGGTGAACCGGGGGTAGGCAAAACCGCTATTGTCGAAGGTCTGGCGCAGCAAATCGTGGCCGGCACCGTCCCCGAGACGTTAGAGGATAAAAGACTCATCGCTTTAGACATGGGGTCGCTGGTGGCGGGGACAAAGTACCGCGGCGAGTTTGAAGAGCGGCTGAAGAAGATAATCGACGAGATAAAGACAGCCGGCAACTGCATTATATTTATTGATGAATTTCATACGATGGTTGGCGCCGGCGCCGCCGAAGGCGCTGTAGACGCCGCCAATATTTTAAAACCCTCGCTGGCGCGGGGCGAACTGCAATGTATCGGCGCCACTACCCTGGACGACTACCGCAAATATGTCGAACGGGACCCTGGGTTAGAGCGGCGTTTCCAGCCGATACTGGTGGAAGAACCATCTATGGACGAGACGTTGCGCATACTGCGCGGCATTAAAGAACGCTACGAGCAGCATCACCACCTGAAAATCAGCGAAGAAGCTATGGCCGCGGCCGCCAGCATGGCGGCGCGTTATATACCCGACCGTTTTATGCCGGATAAAGCCATCGACTTGATTGACGAAGCTTCTTCCAGGGTGCGCATACACCATAGCACTATGCCGGCTTCTTTAAAACAAGCCAAAGAAGCGCAGGACCTCATCCGTAAGGACAAAGATAACGCCCTCGCCACCCAGCAATACGACAACGCGGCCGAACTGCGGGAGCGTGAATTACAAAACGAAGATGAAATTAAAAAGCTGGAAGCCGAATGGCGTGAAGAGCAGGGACAGGAGGATGTGGTGGTCAGGAAAGAGGACATCGCCGAAGTAGTCAGCATGTGGACCGGCGTGCCGATGGTGCAGCTGGCCGATGACGAAGCGAGCCGCCTCCTGAATATGGAAGAATCCCTGCACAAGCGCATCGCCGGGCAGGAAGAAGCCGTTAAAGCTATTTCCAAGGCAGTGCGGCGCGCCCGCTCCGGCATTAAAGACATGAAGCGACCGATGGGTGTTTTCCTTTTCCTCGGCCCGACGGGCGTCGGTAAAACCGAAATGGCGAAAACCCTCGCCGAATACCTGTTCGGCAGTGAAGATTCGCTCATCCGCATTGATATGTCCGAGTTCATGGAGAAATTCGCTGTATCGCGTTTGGTTGGGGCGCCGCCGGGCTATATCGGCTATGAAGAAGGTGGGCAACTGACCGAAGCGGTGCGGCGTAAACCCTATAGCTGTATTCTGCTGGACGAAATCGAAAAAGCGCATCCGGATGTATTTAACCTGCTGCTCCAGATTTTTGATGACGGGCATCTGACCGACGCCAAGGGGCGGAGGGTGGACTTCCGCAACAGCATTATTATCATGACCAGCAACTTCGGCGCAATTGAAATAAAGCGCGGCTTGGTCGGCTTTGCTTCTCACAGCGACGAGATAAAAACAAGGGAGCGTTCTTACGAGAAAATGAAGAATGACCTCCTTACAAAACTCAAAGACAGCCGCGAAAGCAATTTCCGTCCGGAGTTCTTAAACCGCATTGATGATATTATCGTTTTCCATTACCTGACGGAAGAACAGATACGGTCGATTGTGGATATGATGCTGGCAAACGTCAGCCGGCAGCTTGCCGAAAAAGAAATCAAGCTGCAGGTGACCGACGCTGCCAAAGACTTACTCGGCAAAGAAGGCTATAAAGAAGAATACGGGGCGCGTCAGTTGCGCCGCGTGATTCAGAACCGCGTGGAGGATAAACTCTCGGAGGCGGTGCTGCGGGGCGGCTTTAAGACTTTCGAGCGGATATATGAGACCAAGACGACTATCAAGCGGGCGGCGGTGATTAGTGACATTGTTAAGGCGATAAAGGAAATCCCGGAAAAGCGCGCCGCGGAAAAGACCACCGATAAATACCGTATTGTCCCGGAAATTAAAGATATCGAGACCAAGGGCGAAAATATCACCATTTACGCTACCGAAAGCATTAAGTACGAAGTGGAAAAGATAGTTAAAGAAGCGTTAGAAGAAAAGGCGAAAAGCAAAACCGATAAAAAGGCTAAACATGCTGAAGACATCATGGTGACGGAAAACGCTTATGTTTCCGAAGTAACGGTAGACGTGGCGGACGAAGAAATCATTATCGATTCCAAAGACGAATTCTCCCGGCCGCCGGTGGCAGTTGGCGCTAAAGGAAAATAGCACAAAATAAAGAGTGACATCCCAACCCGACTTTAGTATAATAGGGCGGTGGCAGTTTAAACCACCGCCTTTATATTTTGGAAAGACAGGAAAGGAGCTTAATTTGGCCAGAGAAACAGTTGAAGTTCCTATCACCGGTAAGATTATCAGCGTAGAAGTTAAAGTTGGCGACGCCGTTAAAGAAGGCGACGTCATTTGCGTTTTAGAATCCATGAAAATGGAAAACCCGATTCTGGCGGCGGTGAGCGGTAAGGTGGTGGAAATCGGCGTTAAAGCCGACCAGGTAGTCAAGCCCGGCGAAAAAATCGCCGTCATCGAATACTAGTCATTATGTTATGCCCTGCCGTATTTTCGGCGGGGTATTTTTTTACTTAGCAAGGAGAGCCGGCAAAGAGATGGATTGGGGTTTCGGGCTGACCATGACCATAGCGGGGATGGGCGTGACCTTCATCACGCTGTACCTGTTGACGCTCTTAATCCGCCTGCTCAACAAGCTCTTCCCCTATAAAGACGAGGAAGAGAAGGACAGCAAGTAAAGGATTATTGCGCATAAATGGATGCTTTTTTAGACGCCTTGAACAGCCTGGGACAGGGCTTTTTGCACCTGACCTGGGAATCGGCGGTCATGATACTCATCGGGTGTCTGCTACTCTACCTGGGCATCGGCAGGAAAATTGAGCCGCTGTTATTAGTGCCCATCGGCTTTGGGGTGGTGCTGGGGAATCTGCCTTTAGCCAATCTTGCCGCTAGCGACGAGGGTGGGGTGATAAACCTGCTTTATGTCTCCGGCATTCTTACCGAAATATTCCCCGTCCTGCTGTTCCTGGGGCTGGGGGCGATGATAGACTTTGGGCCGATGCTGGCCAACCCAGTGGTGCTTATCTTCGGGGCGGCGGGGCAGTTCGGCATCTTTATCACGCTTTTACTGGCGCTGGGGCTGGGCTTCGCCAAGCAGGAGACGGTGTCCATCGCCATCATCGGGGCGTGCGACGGTCCCACGGCGATATACGTAACGTCCAAGTTTGCGCGGGATTTATTGCCGGCGGTATCCATCGCCGCCTATTCCTACATGGCGCTGGTGCCGATAATCCAGCCGCCGATAATGCGGTTTATGACGACCAAGAAAGAGCGCGCCACGCTGATGACCGGCGGCGAAAAACAGGTTTCCAAGCGGGTGAAAATCCTCTTCCCCATCGTCGCAGGAATTGCCACCATACTGATTGCCCCCATGGGCGCGCCGCTGATGGGGATGCTCATGCTCGGTAACCTGCTTAAAGAGAGTGGTGTTGTGGGGCGACTGGTGGACGTATCCTCGAACGCTATCGCCAACATCGTGACGCTTTTATTAGGTCTGTGCATCGGGGCGTCCATGCTGGGAGGCAACTTTCTGACGTGGCACACGATACTGGTATTTTTATTAGGCTTCCTGGCGATATCGCTGGACACGGTTACAGGCGTAGCGCTGGGTAAACTGATGCGGGTAATAAGCAAGGGCAAGATAAACCCGCTTTTGGGGGCGGCGGGGACGTCCGCTTTCCCGATGTCGGCGCGGGTGGTGCAAAAAGAGGGTCAGCGAGCCAACCCTAAGAACTTCCTCTTATGGCATGCCATCGGCGCCAACACCGGTGGCCAGATAGGCTCGGTCATGGCGGCGGCCGTCATGCTGGCCATCATGAGCGGGCTGGGTATAGGACCGCTGGGGTAAATTAACTCTCGAAGTAATAGGGTATTGCCTTTTTTGCATCTGTAAAAGCAGTTTCTATTCCTTCAACTGGCCATCCAAAGAGTCTACACTTACACATGATTTGTTTCTGAAATGCATTTAGTCCAACTAAAGCAAGGTAATCAATTGATTCTATTTTTAATGTCTTCCTGATAAGTCTTCCATATGGTATCTTTGCGCCAGTTTCATATCCCAGTGCAAGCAAAACCCAGTGTTCTGCATGTGTCATAGCAGAAAGAAGCCTATATGCTGCCTCTTCATGTAATTGGTTTCTAACCATATCGGTAGTCGTAGGCATTTGATCTTTAAGGATGGTTTTGCCACTTTTATTCACTTTGGTTATTCCTATTGCTTCTGCTTTTCTAATTACTTCTTGGTACCGTTTTTTGGAATCTTCTATTTCAACTGGAAATTTTGTTGCTATAGCCCACCTAATTTTTTGTTCCAGTCCATTACAACGAAAAGCGTAGCTTCGCGATATACGTTCGTTGATCGTTATATTCTTATCCAATAGCCAAACGCTTATTGATGCTGCCTCTAAAACACTTCTGATATTTGCACAAAGTGCAAATGGAAGTACCGGTTCATTTATTTCTCTTGAAAAAGCAGACAAATTATCTGACGCAACTTCAATAAGAAGTGAACCATTACCGTGGGCTGTCATAACTGTTTCTGGATCTGCTGAAGACATTTCCATTGCGGCGATTGAATTTGGCATTGGGTCAATCCCAAATCCTATGAAAAGAGAACTTATCTTATTATGTAGTTCGTGAACCTGTTGTGAAATTGTATTCAATAATTGGTTCTCAAGCATTACTTTATCACCCTCCCCTCTCAATAGTTGCCCAATTATACAACTAATGAAAGCACAAACAAAACTCCCTTAACCATACCGGCGGAAGCCGGTATCCAGTTAGACCACGTCAGTCTCATTAATGCCCTAATAACTCAATGCCATCTCACTGGATTCCGTTTTTCAACGGAATGGTTAAACCTAAGTGTGACAAAACCCCCTTTACCTTCCCGCTCATCTGCCCTAAACTTTAATCATGATAATCTCCTACACCCCAACCTTAATCAATTAACATAAAACCAATTATTCAATATCCAGAATTAACGAAACGAATCGTAGCTAAAATGAAAAAACAGACTAATAAACGAATCATCAATTCAGCTTCAAAACAAAACAGCCCAGCTTCAAGAATAAAATTTCTAAAAATGCCCTTTTTACAAAACGAATCACCACTAGAGAAATAAGCCTCTTAACTCCCTTGCCTTATCTCCCCAAATCTAATAAACTCATCCTATGAGCAAGTCCTCGGCGAAAGTCGTTTACGTCTGCAAAGAATGCGGCAAGGAAAGCCTTAAGTGGCTCGGCAAATGCCCGGACTGCAACCAGTGGAACACCTTCTCCGAGATGACTCTTAACACTACTAAAGCCCCGCTCCGCCCCACCGGCCCGGCGGCTTTACCGCAGGAACTCTCCCAGGTAGAGATTGAGGCTAAAGACCGCGCCCCTTTACCCCTCGCCGAGTTCAACCGCGTGCTGGGGGGAGGCATAGTGGCAGGGTCGTTAGTATTGATTAGCGGCGACCCGGGCATTGGCAAGTCCACCCTCTTGCTACAGGCGGCGGCGTCCATCGCTAACACTCGCCAGCGCGTGGTCTACGTCACCGGCGAAGAAACAGCCCAGCAGATAAAGATACGGGCAAAGCGATTGGGGTTAAAGGGGGAGGGGCTTTTCATTTTAGCGGAAACCGACGTCGACGCGGTAATCGAGCAGGCGGAACAAGCCGCGCCGTCATTATTGATTGTAGATTCTATTCAAACAGTTTACATACCGGGTGGGGATTCGGCGGCGGGGAGCGTCTCGCAGGTGCGAGACTGCACGATGCGTTTGATGCAGTGGGCGAAGATTCACGGCGTGCCCGTCTTTATCTCCGGCCATGTTACTAAAGAGGGCGCCATCGCCGGCCCGCGCGTCCTGGAACATATCGTGGACGTCGTCCTCTATTTAGAGGGCGAGCCTTTCAGCGCGTACAGATTGTTGCGGTGCGTCAAGAACCGCTTCGGCTCGACCAACGAGGTGGGCGTTTTCGAGATGAAGGAAGAGGGGATGGTCGAGGTAGCGAACCCATCGCTGGCGTTCCTATCACAGCGGGGGACGGAAACGGTGGGGTCGGCGGTCGTGCCGGTTATCGAGGGGAGCCGGCCTCTATTAGTTGAGATACAGGCGCTGACGACCATTAACAGCTTCGGCCAGCCGCGCAGGATGGCCAATGGCGTGGACTTCAACCGGCTGCTTTTGGTGACGGCGGTGCTTTCGCGACGGGTGGGGCTAAAGCTGGGCAACCAGGACGTCATGGTGAACGTGACGGGCGGCTTAAAGGTGGGCGAGCCTGCCGCTGACCTGGGCATGGCTTTAGCGATTGCCTCCAGCTACCGAGACGCCGAGGTAATGCCCCAGACGGCGGCGGTGGGAGAGGTGGGCTTAAGCGGTGAATTACGCCCCGCCCCGCAGATGGACAGGAGACTAGCGGAGGCAGAACGGCTAGGATTTAAGAAATGTATAATACCCAAGACGGGGGCAAAAGTGAATGCACCTAAAGATATGGAAATAATTATCGCGAGCACGTTGCGGGAGGCGGTTTATAAGGGGGTGAAGTCCCTCGGCAATGCTCGGGATAAATCCCTCGATTTCACTCGGGATAAAGGGGGTAAATCCCTCGGCTACGCTCGGGATAAAGGGAAAGGCGATGATGAGTAATGGCCAGAAAAGAAAAAATATACTCTATCGACCTGACTTTTTCCGAAGATATCGAAAAAGTATTAAGCAAAATGCGGCGGGACTTTCAGCAATATATTGATTACGTTATCGTGCCCCATATCACGCTGGTCTATCCCTTCGCACCCGTCTTCAGCCTGTATCAAATATATGAACAGCTGGAAAAAGTGGCTAAACACACCAGGCAATTTGATATTACGCTTAAAGGCATCAAGTATTTTGAAAATGAAAACAAAGTGGTTTATGCCGCGATACAGGACAGGCGGCGGGTCAAAAAGCTGCATACCGATATTATCAGGGCGCTGGATGGATTTATTAAAGAAACTCAAACCGATGGAAAATTCAACCTGGATAATTATATCCCGCACGTCACTATAGGCAGCCATATCCCGGATAATGTTTTTAAAAGCATCAAGCAAAGGTTTTCCAGATATAAACTGCATTTTGAAGATAAAATAACTTATATAAATCTCTTTGCTGAAGATAAAGGCAACTGGGAGAGGACGAAGGTGTTTGAGTTGGCGTTATAATTGTGGGAGTAGGGAAAGAGAGAGGAGGAAATAGAATAGATGTCAACACAGAAATCAATTTGGCTTACATACGCTTGGGATGATAATAAAGAAAGAGAAGTTGATTTTATTGCGCAAGAACTGGGTGCAACGGGAATTGTTGTAAAACTAGATCGCTGGAATCTCTCCGCTGGAAAGCGTTTATGGGAACAAATTGAGTCGTTTATACAAGACCCAACCAAATCAGATGGATGGATACTATATGCAACGCAAAATAGCCTAGGTAATCCAAAATGTAAAGAAGAATACTATTATGCATTAGACCGTGCACTGAAAACACGTGGAGGAGAATTCCCCATAATTGCTTTATTCCCTTCCGCTGTAGATGAAAGTCTGATTCCTGCGGGAATAACAACAAGATTATTTGTGAGTACTACTGATCCTGATTGGAAAGAAAGGATTATTTCTTCATTAGAAAAGCGAGATCCTTCAATTACTAAACATTTACTTGACCCTTATTCATTAACAATTCACGAAGTAAATGAGGAGCATCGGAAATATGTAATTGAAGTTAGACCAAGAGCTGGTACTTGGTCCCCGTTTATGGCTGCTATTCCTTTGAAAGAAAAAGAAGAGGTTGTACCTGGTATTAGTCATGGACCCGCTAAACACATCCCTAATTTGTATGCGTTATTCGGCTGCGGAGAAGGAGTATCTCCTGATGGTAATTATTGGATAATGTTTGCAAATAATGAAGCTACTCCTACGCAAAGTTATTACATTTCATGTAAAAAAATACCATCAACTCTAATATTTGGTGTAAATGTAGGTTCGCCTCAATATATAGTCAAATTTTCCGAAATTACTAGATAAAAAAATGAACGATAAAGTAGTCGCCATAATTGTCGCTGCTGGGGAAGGGCAAAGGATGGGGGGCGTTGATAAAATGTTCGCACCCATTAACGGTCGTCCTGCTTTGGCGCGTGTGCTGGATGTCTTTCAAAAATGTAAAAAAATCGACTACATAATCGTGGTAATGGGCGCCAAAAACATCGAGGCTTGTCGTAAACTTGTTAAGGCGGGGGGGTGGTCTAAAGTTAAGGACGTCGTGGTGGGGGGTAAAAGGCGGCAGGACTCGGTGGCGGAGGGGCTGAAGCGCGTTAAGGATGCCGAATGGGTGGTCATTCACGACGGCGCACGCCCTCTAGTGACCATTGACCTTATTGAGCGGGGGCTGGCGGCGGCTAAAGCGACCGGCGCGGCGGTAGCGGCGGTGCCGGTAAAGGATACTATCAAAGAAGTGCAGAAGGACGAGATAGTCACCCGGACGTTACCACGTCAGAATTTAAGAGCCGTCCAAACCCCGCAAGTCTTTCGTCTCGATATCATTCAAAAAGCGTATAAAAATGTCGCCGGAGATGTCACCGACGACGCGGCCCTCGTGGAAAAAGCCGGCTATAAAGTTAAACTCTATATGGGCTCGTATGATAATATAAAGATAACCACACCGGACGACCTTGCAGTCGCGGAGGCATTAGTTAACAAACATGAACAATAACCTGCGTATCGGCATAGGGTATGACGCGCACCCCCTCGTAAAAGGGCGGAAGCTGGTGCTGGGTGGCGTAACGATACCTTTCGCTAAAGGGCTGGACGGCTGGAGCGACGCCGATGTCCTCACCCACGCGCTGATGGACGCGCTCCTGGGGGCGGCGGCTTTAGGCGATATCGGGCGGCACTTCCCGCCCGGGGAGGCGAAATATAAAGACATCTCCAGTCTGGTCCTGCTGGCCGAGGTGGCAGCCACGCTCGGCGAGACGGATTTTACAGTAGTGAATATTGATGCGACGGTGGTGGCGGAAAATCCTCATTTGAGCAAATATATTGATGCCATGCGGCAAAACTTGAGTAAAGTGCTGGGCATTGGAATTGATAGAGTCAGTATTAAAGCCAGCACGAATAACGGGCTGGGGGATATCGGGAGGGAAAAGGGCATAGCGGCATATGCTGTAGCGATGATAGAGGAGCGAGAGGGGAAACTCTAAACTCGAAAACCTAAACTCTAAACTTATTTATATGACATCTGAAACAAAAAATAAAAGAACTTACGATTTAGAAGAGCGAACTTATAAGTTTGCTAAATCAGTACTGGATTTTATTAACACATTACCTAAAACAATCATCAATATTGAAATTGTTAAACAGCTTATCAGGTCTTCCGGTTCCATAGGAGCAAATTATATTGAGGCAAATGAATCCTTAAGTAAGAAAGATTTTGCTTTCAGAGTGAAAATTTGTCGGAAGGAAGCTAAAGAAACAGTATATTGGCTTAAACTTATTGACGTAAAAGGAGCATCTATTATACAGAAACAAAAAATTTTGATTGATGAGGCCACCGAACTCATGAAAATATTTGGTTCTATAATAGAAAAGGTTAAATAGCATATTTTTTTGTATTTGTTTAGAGTTTAGAGCTTAGAATTTAGTGCTTATATGAAAAGGAATTACTATGAAGATTTCTGACACCTTAACCGGTAAAAAAACAGATTTTCAACCCATCGGCGATACAGTAACCATGTACGTTTGCGGCATCAACCCTTACGCCGATTCGCATATTGGCCATGCCATGAGCTATATAATCTTTGATGTCGTCCGGCGCTATTTGGAATTTCGCGGTTATAAAGTAAAACACGTGGAGAATATCACCGACGTCGAGGATAATATCATTAACCACGCCAACCGGCAGGGTATCACAGTGAAAGAGCTGACGGAAAAGTTCGCTGCCCGGCACTTTGAAGATATGGATGCGCTGAACAACTTAAGACCACACTTCATGCCCAAAGCCACCGAAACCATACCGGAAATTATCAACATAACCCAGGGACTTATCGATAAAGGCTACGCGTATGCGGTGGGAGGCAGCGTTTACTTCCGGGTGAAGAAGGTGAACGACTACGGCAAACTATCCAAGCGCAGCCCGGAGCAGATGATGGCCGGCACGCGTATCGAGGCGGCCGAAGAAAAGGAAGACCCGATGGACTTCGCCCTCTGGAAGGCAGCCAAGCCGAACGAGCCGCAATGGGATAGTCCATGGGGTAAAGGCAGGCCGGGGTGGCATATCGAGTGCAGCGCCATGTCTATCAAGTTCCTCGGCGAGCAGATTGATATCCACGGCGGCGGTCAGGACGTGGTCTTCCCCCATCACGAAAACGAGATTGCCCAGAGCGAGAGTTTTACGGGCAAAAAACCTTTCGTTAGGCACTGGCTGCATAATGGACTCCTTCAATTAGGCGCGGAAAAGATGAGTAAAAGCCTGGGCAACCTGATAACGATACGCGACTTTCTAAAAATATATAGTGCGGATGCGTTGCGGATATTTGTCTTAAGCTCCTATTACCGCACGCCACTGACTTATACCGAAGAAGCCATCGAGGCAGCGCAGAACGGGGCAGAGAGGCTCATGCGGGTGGTTAATAAAGAAGTTGTCACCGGCAAAGGAAAAATCCTAGAACCTAAACCCTATTATGATAGATTCGTTGAGGCGATGGACGACGACTTCAATACACCGCAGGCTATCGCGGCGCTCTTCGACCTGGCACGGGACATTAACCGGGCGGAGGAAGAGGGCATGAACGCCGGTAAAGCCCGCGAAACGCTGAAGGAGTTGGGTGGGGTTTTAGGTCTTACCTTTAAAGGCAAGGAAGAAACGCCGCTAGAAATTGAACCATTGAAAAAACTGGCAACATCCATTTCTGAGAAAGCCAAAACTGCCGGCGTAACAGCCAGCATCGTTACCGATAATGTTGATGCTATCATGGAGTCACTAATACACATCCGTAAAGAACTGCGTAAAGCGAAACAGTTTAAACTTGCCGATGAAATCCGCGACGGCCTAAGCGGGATTGGCATCGTCCTGGAAGATACGCCGCAGGGCACGGTCTGGAAACGGAAGTAACAGGTAAAAACATTAAAGGCACGGTATTGGCCGTGCCTTATTTTTCCTTATATGCTGATATCTCCGGATAAGTTAAGCCGATTAGAGTACTCGCTTATCCAGCACCTTATTTAACTGAAAAGGGCGTTAATAGTTCCGATGTTAAAAAGCGGTATAATTAGCCCTTGCCGATGCGGAAAATCTTGGTTCCGCACTTGGGACAGGCGCCCTGGGTGGCCGGTCGCTTGTTCTTTAGAGTGACCGCTTTGGGACTTGCCATTTCAACTTTCTTCCGGCATTTCATGCAATAAGCCTGCATATCGCACCTCCTGGGCAAAATCATCTTTGCCTAGCAGAGTAACAAAATTGAACCTATTTGTCAATAGCTACAGGCATAAAAAGAAGGGGTTTTAGGTTGTTTTTCCCGCTGAAGTGGAATTGTGACTATTAAGCGAAACGCAAACGCGTCAAATGAACAGAATGCACGGTTTAGTTCTAGGCTGGTTTTATAGCGGGCGGTGCCAGATTTATTCGTCCGCCCAGTGCCAGTCCCGCCCGCCCTTAAAGACGGCGGAATTCATCTCGTTGCTTAAAAAGATAAGGTTGGCCGCGGGGAACCGTTTGGCCATGGCTAAGAAGAACTCGCCGGTTTCCTTCGTTCTGACCAACTCTTCCTCGGTGGCTTTCAGGTAGTCTCTCATAAAATCAAAACTGGAATAATCGAAGGGCATCCCCGGTTTCTGGTGCCCCGGGATAATCACGTCCGCCCCCATTTTCTCCAGCCGCTCGATGTCTTTAATCCACTGCCGCCGGTCTTCCGTCGTCAGCTCACAGGTAAAGGGGTGCGCCTGGTTAAAGAGGACGTCGCTGGCGTAGAGGGTCTTAATGGAAGGAATCCAGACCGCGGAGTTGTTCTTCATATCGCCCATCAGTTCCGGTATAACCTCGAGGCGCTGGCCTTCCAGCTCAAAATAGTTTTTCGTCATCGGTTCAATATTGACCGCTTTGGTCGGTGTATTGGTCGGCCCGATGATGTCTTTCCAGTAGCCCACTTTGCCGTACATCTGTTTATGGATGGTACGAGCCGTTACTGGGAGGGCGATTACTTTAGCTTCGGGGAAAGCTTCAGCGATTGGACCCAACCCGAAGTAATGGTCGGGGTGGGCGTGCGAAATATAAATCCACTTCAGCTGCTTGCCGGTTTCAAGTATTTCCGCTGCCACGCGGTGGCCGTTGGCTAGAGTCCACTGCGTATCAAGAACGGCGGCGTCGTGCTGGCCCATAATAATTACCGAAGCGACGGCGAACCCGCTTTCGTCGCTGAAAAACACTTTAGTGGATAGTTTGTCCTTCCCGTGATTATTGATTCTTACTTCCATCGGTTTATCCTCCCAAGACAAATCGTTTAAAGTTTACCAAGTTTGCGCCGGATACTGCAAGGCGCCTGGTTTTGAATGGGCGAGATTTTTTTATGCTGTTATGGTATTATTCCCGTGAGAGAAAAGCGATGAAACAGGATTGGAAAAAACTCCTTAAGGCCGACCCCACTAACTGGCTGCTGAAAGAAAGCGACCCCGGCGTCAGATATTTGGCTTTACGCGACATTGTTGATGCTGACGAAAAAGAAGTTAAAGCCGCCCGGCGTAAAGCCCACCGGGAGGGACCGATTGTTACGATACTGGATAACATGAACCCGGCAGGTTACTGGGTAAAACCTGGCCCCGGCTACGGTCCCAAGTGCTTGAGTATTGTGTGGTCTCTCATCTCATTGGCAGAACTGGGCGCTTCTATCGAGGAGGATAAACGTGTCGGTACTGCCTGTGCTTATTATCTGACCCACGCTTTAGCTAAGGGAGGCCAGTTTACACCTGCCGGTGGTGCTGCCAGTACAGCCGACTGCCTTCAGGGCAATATGCTGTTATCGCTGATGGAGTTGGGCTGCCGGGATAAGCGACTGGATATCGCTTACGATTGGATGGCCCGAACAGTGACTTATAAGGATATGCCCCGGAAAATAAACCGCGACGGGCTGGCCCCGACAGAGGGTGTTCCAGGGCCGTTCCGTTACCTGGACCGATTTGGGCCCCTGTTTGCCTGCCGCACTAATAGTGATTTACCCTGCTCCTGGGCGGCGGTAAAGGTGATGATGGCTTTTTCCCGATTATCCGTTGAGTACAGGACGGGCTTAATCAAGCGGGCTATAGATATCGGTGTGGATTTTTTCTTAACCGGCGACCCTTCAAAAGCCGAATTCCCCGGTCATCGGCTGGGCACGCCGGATAAAAAATGGTGGCAGTTCCGTTTTCCGTCATTTTGGGGGGCGGATATCCTGCAGATTGCCGAAGCCTTTACCGCTTTAGGTTATGGCAGCGACACACGTCTGGCAAATACGCTAAACTTGATACAGAGTAAGCAAGACGACAATGGCAGATGGCTATTAGAGTATGTTGATAATACCCATAAAATGTGGGTGAAGTACGGTTCGGTAGGCAAGCCCAACAAGTGGGTAACCTTAAGAGCTATACGGGTATTGAAGCAAGCCGCCCAGAGTAAAACGAAAAAGTAAGAGGAGTTATCAATGAGCCAAAACGATATTTATACTGATTTAGCCAAGAAGCTACAGGCGCCATTATCAAAGCGCTTTATGGCTATTCTCGAGGCGATGTTTACGCCGGATGAGGCGAGGATTTGCCTGGAGCTTTTCCTCCCGGATACCTGCAAGGAAGTAGCCAGCCGGACGGGTATGGATGAAAAAGACGTGGCTAAAAGCCTGGATAACCTGGTAGCTAAAGGGTTATTAACGCGGGGTAAGACGCAGTTCGCCTTCCACACCAATCTTCTGGGTCTCCATCACGATGTAGCGGACACCGGGGTACACGCGGGTTCGCACGCCATCAGTCAAAAGGTTAAAGACCTGTGGGCGGACTTCTTTTATAACGAATGGGCGGAACTCTGGGTGAAGCAGGCGAGCGACCGAAAAAAGGCGGGCGTGCACGGCATCATGTTAACGCCGGCTATCGGCGCGCTGGAACTTAGCCCGAATATAAAGCCGGAGCAAATCCTGCCGGGGGAAAACTGGAAGATGCAGATTAAAGCCGCCAAACGGAGAATCGTGGCTCCCTGCGGCTGCCGCACGCTCTGGGGGAAGTGCACCCACCCGGTGATGACCTGTTTTGCCTGCTTTGATAATTCCCGCGGCGTATACTATCTGGATAAGCCGGGGCGTTTGCTAAAAGAAATTTCTGAAGAAGAGACGCTGCAGATTGTGCGCAAGAACGAAGAAATCGGGCTGATTCACTGGGGCGTTTGTTATTGCTGCCCGGATGCCTGTGAAATGCTACATTCTTACACGAAATATAACCGACTCGACCTGGTAGAGCCCAATCGCTACCTGGCTGTGGTGGATGAGGACCTTTGCACGGGATGCCAGGCGTGTCTTAAGCGGTGCCCGTTTAACGCCATCGAGATGGTGCCGGTGCCGGGCTCGAAAAAGCAAAAAGCGCGCATCATCAATGACAACTGCAAAGGCTGCGGCGTCTGTATCGTCGGCTGCAAGCAGAAAGCGATGCACTACGAATTAGTGAAGCCTGCCGAATGGTTTAATGAACGGCAGATGAGGATTCCAACCGGTCCGCCGGTAGAATTGGGCAAAGGCCGTAAGATACCCGTCGGGGCGTATGGCGGTTTTTACGAACTGGAATAACCTTATTTATAAACGCCGTACTCTTTGGTGAACTCAATCATGGCTTTGAGGTTTTCCGGCTTAACCTCGTCGGTGGAGGAGCGGGGCGAAAGTATATAGCCGCCGCCCTTGCCGCAATAATCAATGAGCTTCTTGCAGTGGGCGATAACGTCTTCCTTACTCCCCACCTGCAATAGAGACGACGGCACGTTACCCTCGATGCAGATATGGTCTTTAAGGACGTCCTTGGCTCTAAAGATATCTGTAGTGTCAAAGCGCGCCAGCAGCGAGCCTTTGGGGAACTCCAGCAGGTATTCCAGCCTTGAGGTAAAGTTGCCCTCGAAGAAGATGCAGGGCGTCAGGCCTTTTTCAATCAGCCCCAGCACCAGCCGTTTAAAAGTCGGCCAGTAAAAGCGTTTAAATTGCGCCATAGACATGAATTCATCGGAGCCGCGCGTGTTGGTCATGAAAATCCGGTAATAGCCGTTTTCACTCGGCTCGGGGTTGGGTCTTTCCAGCGTTCTTTTGAGGATAAACTCGCACATTTCCTCGATTTTTTCCGGCTGGCGGAACATATCCATCATCGTCCCGCTCATCCCGCGCATGGAGTGGGAAACTACGTCGAAGGGGGGCATCGCCGCGCCCTGGAAATAGGGCGGGAAGCCCATATCCAGCATCAGCTGGTTGAACTTCTTTATCTTCCGCTGCCACTTCCGCATTTCGCGTCCGGCTTTTTGCAGCGTGTTGATGGCTTTAGCGATTTTGGGTTCGGAGAAAGCTAAAGCAATTGCCTGCGCCCCCATCTGACCGGCGATATCGGAGAGCTTGGGGATATCAGCCATGCCTGCCAGGTTATCGCTGACACGGGAGAGGAAGATGCGGAACATAAAGTCGGACGGGTCTTTCATATAAGCGTCGTACTCATCCGCTTTAAGGTTATCGATTTCGATAGCCTGATGTCCCTGGTTCGGGTCTACGCCGTGCCCCGGCCAGCGCATCGTCTTGGGCGCGAGTATCTCCAACGCTTTACCCGGCGTGAAAGGCTGGGAGTAAATTATATCCGCCTGGAAATCCGGCAAGGTTTTCTTATAAGCCTCGTACCAAGCATCAAAGTCGTAATAAGCGGCGGAGCAGGGTATGCCGGTGTATTTAGCGGGAAAATAACCGATAGAGCTGATAACCGGCACCCTATCCGTCGGTTTAAGCTGGATGGCGTTCATGATTCTGGTTTCGCGCTCTTTGCGCAGCTGTTTGCCAGATTTGCCATCAAAAGAAAAGCGAGCCATAGTATAGTCCTCCGGAAAAAAGATTTGATGTAGTTTGCTGGCGGAATTATAACACATATGCTACAATACTGTCGATTTAAGAGGCAGTCAAACAGCCCAAAATTTCACGGCAGGAAGGAGTTAATTTTATGGCAACAGCAAAATATGAAAAATATGCCGTCAGGAAACCTGTTTATGAGGTTGGCGGAGGCGTTAAAAACCGGCAAAGTCCCACGATGACTTTTATCAGCGAAAAACAGTGCGGCGCGCCTTATTACATTAACCTGGGCTGGATATACGGTAAACCCAATCCCAACCCCTGCGTCCGGGAGCACGTCCACAATTATGATGAAATTCTCCTCTTTGCCGGCGGCGATTCCAAGTTGCCGCAGGCGCTCGGCGCGGAAATTGAGTTTTACATCGGCGGGCAGCCTATCACCTTTAACACCACCACAAGCATGTACATCCCGAAAGGCACGCCCCACGGACTGGCTACCTGGAAGCGATTTGATTATCCCCACTTCCAGATGTCGTTCATTTTGGGCACCGGCGACCCGGCCAAAGCGTATGGCAAAGACATAATAGACGGCAATAAAAAGCCTTCAATAAAGGCCAAAGACTTTGATTACGAACAATATGTTATCCGCAGCCCGATGCGGGAGGCTGGCCCGGGGCAAATAGGGCGTCAGAGCCCGACCATGACCTATATGAGCCGCACGCAGATAAACGTGGCTAATACTTATATTGAGTGGGGCTGGATTTATGACGTGGTGAAAGTGCCGCTGCCCAAAATGGTGCACGATGAAAAGGACGAGATAGTGCTGCACATCGGCGGCGACTATAATCAACCGGAAGACCTTGGGGCCGACCTTGAGTTCGACATGGGCGACGAAAAACTCATCTTTGATACAACCTTTGGCATGTGGATTCCCAAGGGCGTTTTGCACGGCCCGTTAACCTGGCATAAGTATCGCCACCCGCATATCGAGATGGCGATTATGCTTAATTGCGGCACGGTAATGGAAGGCTGGGCTGGCAGTTTCTTCGGACCAGACGGCAAGCGTATGCAACCCGGACAGCGTATGCAGGCTCCGCCACAGAAGTAGAAGAAGTATTAGTAAATGTTCAGGGGGCGCGCTGTAAGCGCGCCCGTTTTTTAGCTGACTATCTTTTTCGCCAGTTGTTTTAATCGTTTTTCCAGCCCGGGGACACTGGAGGCGTCGGCGGGGTTTTTAGCCAGCGTCTTAACGCCCCCCACCCAGCGCATCTTTAATAGTTTACCGTAGCTTTTCAGATTGTCCATCGTTTGGACGGTATCTTCCTCGGCGACGGCCAGGCCGGCGAGGCGTTTGCCTGCTAATCTGGGCCAGACGGCGCAGGTTCGGTCGAGGAAATTCTTAAGCAAGCCGGAGAGCATTCCCATGTAGCCGGGGGTGGCGAATATCATAGCGTCCGCTGACAGCAGCTTCGGATAAACCCCCGCCATGTCGTCCTTGATGACGCAGTCGCCCTGGCGCTCCTTACCGTCTTTTTCACAGGCAAGACAGCCGCGGCACATTTTCACGTCCATTTGTCGTAATAGTAGAATCTCCACTTCCGCCCCCAGCTGCGTTAGCTCGGCACAGAGAGTGGTTAACATCCATTCGGAGTTGCCTTTACGCGGCGAACCGCCAACGCCGACGATTTTCATTTTCACTTTTACCATCACTAGAGTATATAATACAGAAAGCCCGATTGACTAATGATGAGGAGGGTTTCATGGACTTAAAGTTGACGGATAAGGTGGCGATTGTAACCGGTACCGGCAGTCAGGTAGGCTTCGGCCGGGGCATCGCTTTAATGCTGGCGAAAGAAGGCTGCCATATCGTAAGTGTGGATATGGATTTAGCGGGCGCGAAGCAAACGGCGGATGCTGTTAAGAAACTGGGACGTAAAGCGCTCGCCTTTAAAGCGGATATCACCAACAGAAAAGAAATAGATACGGTTGTTAAGAAGGCGCTGGAGGAATTTGGTAAGATTGATATTCTGGTGAACTGCGCCGGACGCGCCAGCGGTCTGCGTCCTTTCGTTACCATGACAGCCGAGCAGTGGGACATGGATATTGATACCAACCTAAAAGGTACGATGAACTTCACGCAGGCAGTGCTGCCGCATATGCTGGAAAGGCAGTATGGTAAAATCGTTAACTTTTCCACCCACGCCGCCCATCAGCCGACGGGTCTGGCCGGCTCTACTGCTTATGTGGCGGCAAAGGCGGGGACGGTAATGTTCAGCAAAACTTTGGCCGGGGAGGTTGGCGCTAACGGGATAAACATTAATATCATTGCCCCCGGTCCGGGCAACACTAACTTCCATAAAGCCAGCGGCGGCAACCCCGCTATGTCCAAAATAGTGGAAACGTTAGCCCAGGCGGGCAAAACGACCACCCCTGAAGATATAGCTAATGCGGTGGCCTTTTTGGTGTCGGACGTTTCTAATAAACTTTCCGGGCAGATATTAGAGGTTTCCGCGCCGTTAGGAGCGAACCGCAGGTAATTTTGTTGAGCTTTAACTAAAAACAATAAGCCGGGCCTAAAAATAGACCCGGCTTGCTTGTTCTTGAATTAAACCAGTTTACCTGGCAGGACGCATCTGTCGGAAGCAGTCGCTGCAGTAGACGGGTTTATCACCACGAGGTTGGAAAGGGACTTCGGTGGTTTTGCCGCACTGAGCACAGGTAGCGGGATACATCTGACGACTAGCTCCAAACCGTTCGGTCTTCCTTGCCTGACGGCATTCGGGGCATCGTTTGGGCTCGTTGGTGTAACCCTTGGTCTGGAAGAATTCCTGGTCTTCGGCGCTGAAGGTAAAGGTAGCGCCACACTCAGCACATGTGAGGGTTTTGTCTTGAAAAGCCATAGATGACCTCCTCTCTTAATTATTAGTTAGAGTTTTGGTCATCCGCACTTGAGAGAAATCCCTTATTAAGGCTTCTGGGAAGCGTGTCATAACCTAAACCTGAACTTACCGTATATTATAACATAATATGCAAGTGGCTGTATAGAAGGGGATATAACCCTTGCCTCCTTTACCCCCATATACTATAATTATTCTGCCTCTTCACTCGTTTTATTTTAAAGAGCTATGTTTGGAAATCATCAAGCTTAACATCGACGGACGCGCTATCGAGACGCCAAAAGGCAAAAACATCCTCGAGGCTTCTCTCGAAGCGGGCATCTATATTCCTTATCTTTGTTACCATCCCGATTTAGGCACGACCGGCGAGTGCGGTTTATGCGTGGTGGAAGTAGCAGGGAGGGAGGATTTAGTCCTCGCCTGTGAAGAACCAGCAACCACCGGTTTAGCCATCCTTACCAAGACCCAAAAGGTCGCCGATGCCCGCCGCCAGGCACTGGAAAAGATACTCAAGGGTCACCCCGCCGACTGCGGCACCTGTAACAAATACCTCAACTGCGAGCTGCAATCACTCAAGCAGTACATCAGCTCCGAGGACTATAAACCCCTGGGCCCGGCGCGGCTCTTCGCCGTAGATGACAGCAACCCGCTTTTCACCCTCAACCCCAACAAGTGCGTCATGTGCACACGGTGCATCAGAGCCTGTAAGGATTTGAGGGGGGTGGGAATTCTTGTCGAAAAAACCCAGGGCGATGATAAATACATCGGCACGGAAAACGATTTGTCTTTAGCGCAGGCGGGATGTCGCTTTTGCGGCGCCTGCGCCGAGGTCTGCCCCAGCGGCGCAATCCTGGATAAAGAAGAGCTTACCAAGAGCAAGAACAGAAAAACCGCTTTGTTGCCCTGCCGTTATACCTGCCCGGCG
>Ga0184636_1000044_pt1 | contig 27909 bp, 24 predicted proteins | sample PLM3_60_b2_FD_133164 | JGI IMG/M metagenome (GOLD analysis project Ga0184636, IMG submission 133164) | Groundwater sediment microbial communities from an aquifer in East River, Colorado, USA - PLM4_90_b2 | ecosystem: Environmental > Terrestrial > Soil > Riparian zone | place: USA: East River... | reverse complement strand
GGATTTCTAACATTTATCTCCCAAAAGCAACGGGCACACACCTTGATAATGTATGCCCGCATTTATCTGGTATTCGTCTTTATTTGCGTTTATATTCCGGCGCAAAGAACAGGTCGTGGAAGAGGATAGGTTTCTTGGGGTCGTTAATCTTTTTAAAATTGAGCGGGCAATGGTATAGTCCTGCTGGCACAAAGACGGTGCAGGCTTCGGTAATGACGAATTTTTCCAGCTTCTTGCCGTCAAGACTTAATGTCAACTCAACCTCCCCGCCCAGTTTGGTCATATTGGTGAGGTCGCCCCCCACAAAGACGAGGAACTGGTCGAAGTCATGGGCATGGCAGTCCGTCACCATGACGAATGGCTCGGTAATCGCCCACCAGCTCATGGAAAAGTTGCGGTTGCCGTAGTCTTTATCGCTGTGCAGTCCTAGTCGCGGGGCGGTGACTTCGGAGTGGGGGGTTTTATTGGTCATCACGCTTTTCTTGAAATATTTTTCCAGTTTAGCTCTATCACTCGCCATGGAAGTACCTCCTTAAATAACCGGTATTTTTAGCCATTATATATCTTTAATGCCAGGTTTGTCTTGTTTTTCAGGAGGTTGCTTAGGTGTTAGCCGCTTTAACTTGCTCGTATAAATTGTAGCCTTCTTTTATCATCTCCCGGATGGGCAGCTTAAAGGGACAGCGCTCCTCGCATTCACCACACTCGGTGCAGTTTTTAGCTTTTTCCATCGCCTCGGGGATGAAGGGACTCTTCAGGTACCAGTTCGGCGGCAGGCGCTTAACGAAGGTGGGGAAGGTCATAATCATTGAAATAGGTATCCCCTGGGCGCAGGGCTGGCAGTAATCACAGCGGCGGCAGAAGCGCGTGCCCAGCTCGACGGTCATTCGCTTCATTCTCGTATGTTCGGCGGGCGTTATCCTCTGCGGTCCTTCGTAGATTGCGACGATTTCTTCGATTTCTTTTATTTTTTCAATGCCGGGGATGGTGACGACATCCGGGAACTGGAGGAGATACTTAAAGCAGAGTGAGGCATCGTTAAGCATGCCGCCGGCTAACGGCTTCATGACGATAAAGCCCATGTCTTGCTCGCGACATAAGGGCAGCAGCTCTTTGGCGGGCTCGTTGGTGATGAAGTTGAAGGGGAACATAATGGTTTCGAATTTCCCGGACTGAACTTCCAGCTTGGCGGCGTCCATCTGGTGCGAGGTGATGCCGATATGCCTTATCTTGCCGGCTTTCTTCGCTTTTTCAAACACCTTATACAGCCCGTTCTCCGGGTCTATTATTTTATCCATCGTGGCTTTATCGTTGATGCCGTGGAACTGGTATAAATCTATGTAATCAGTGTCCAGCCGCTTGAGGGAAAGCTCAAGGTTCTTCTCGATAATGTCCGGCGTGCCGGGGAAGGTCTTGGTGGCGATAAAGACGTCTTTACGCCGCCCCTTAACCGCCTTGCCGATGCGCTCTTCGCTGGTAGTGTAGCCGTTGGCGGTATCTAAATAATTAACGCCAAGGTCGAGGCACTTTTGCACTACTCTTACGGCGTCGGCTTCATCCAGCCGCTGTATCGGTATTCCGCCGAAGCCCAGCCGCGTTACCATCATGCCGGTTTTGCCAAGTTTAATCTTTTCCATATAATTCTTCCTTACGCTTTTGCCTCGATACGGCTCTTCATTTCTTGATAGAATCCTTCCGGCGTTTTTCCAGTAGACAGCTTTTCCATGGGGCACATTTCTTTGCCGTCCGGTCGCATGATAAACGGTACGACTTTATCAAGGTGATATTTGATGTTGTGTTTTTTCAGGGTTTTAATGCCAAGCTCGCTGCCTAACGGACTATATACCTCACAGCAGTTGGCTTTAACCGCCAGCAGGGCGGCGGCATTGCCCATGATTTTATCGAAAATCGTAACCGGCTCCCCCGGTTGACGGTCAGATAAATAATCCATCAACGGTAAGAGCCGGTCTTTGTCCGAAGAAAAGACTAGCGCTTTTTCCCGATATATGCGCAGTGTGTCGTCGCTGGCCAGGAACGCGCGGTATAGGTCCGTGTACATTAAATCTGCTCGGTTTGTTTTTTCGCGGTCAGGCGCTCGTAAATCCAGAAAGCCGTCGGTATTACCGCTAACTGAATGAGCATGCCGGGCCAGGCCTGGGTGATGGTGTTCCAGACGGCGCTATAGGAGGTGGCGCTGGGACCAAGCGGACTATATACGTTGCCGGTAATTGCCTGGATGACGACCACAGCGATTAGCAGGGCGATACGCCCGCCAATCATGGCGCCCAGCACCGACCAGATTACATGCAGGTGCAGTTTCTGCCGTAATAAGCCCGCCAGCAGACCGTAGAACGTTACCTCAACAACTATTTGCGGTAAAACGGTGGTGGCCGGCATGCCGGATACCAGATAACTGGCAAACGGCGTTAACAGACCTACGATGATGCCCGCCTGCCAGCCGCAGGTTAGCGCAGCGATGAAGATGAAGAAGTGCATTGGCAAATAGGTAGGGCCAGCCGTTGGATACTGGTGGAATGCCCACGGTGTTAGTACGCTTAGTACTACAAACACCGCGATGATACCGTAAGTCTTGATGTCTGTGAATTTTGCCAGGAAAGGCATGGGTTGGGCAGTAATAGCGAGTCTTTTCAGCATAGCAACCTCCGTTATATGACGATATATCGCGTCTTCTATTCTAATAATATCTAGAAAATATACAAATGTCAAAGGTCTATTTTAGCTGTAATCTATATTTCTCCACCGGCACCGGTAGGGTGGATAATCGGGGAGTCCCGTCCTTCTGCTCGATGGTTATCCACTTGAACCAGTTTTTATCGTCGCGCTGGGGGAAGTCCTCACGGAAATGCCCGGCGCGGCTTTCCTCCCGCATTAGCGCCGCTTTGTAAGTGAACTCCGCCGCTATTGTCATGCTTTCCGCCGAATGATACCGCGCCAGGTCGTGGAAGTCTTTAGCGCCGACGCGGCTTAGTTTTTCTTTAGCGTCTTTAACGATTGCTAAAGCTTCCTTCATCCGCCCCGCCTCCCGCTGCCGGTTATACTTCATCGGCACGACGGCTTCGTGTATTCGGTAAGCGACTTCCGCGGCATCCACATTGCCCTCATGTTGCATCGGCGCCATGACCCTCTCGATAGCATTTTTCGCCTGGTTGAAATCTATCTCAAACCGTTTGGCTTGCCCGGTATATTTTGCGGCATTTTCCCCCGCCACGAACCCCGTCACCGCCGCGCTTTGCACGCCTAAGCCTCCCTGACCCCCGCCTCCCCCCGACCAGCTATTGCTGGATGCGCCTCCGGCGGCGTAAAGTCCATCCAGCGTTGTCTTGCCGTTGATATCAATGCGCAGTCCCCCGCCGCTGTAAAGATAGCGGGGCCACATTTCCATTCTTTCCTTCGTGGGGTCAATGCCGGCTTTTTCGCGCAGTAATTTCATCGTGTCATTCGCCATCAGGTGGGTTAATCCTTCCACCTGGTCTTCCGCCAGTCCGGCTATCTCCGCGTCGGATAATCCTTTAAGGTTGATGTAAATGGGACCCAGTCCGGCGTTCACTTCTTTCTGCATGGCGTCAATCACGCGCGGGTCGAAGGTGTAGACCGAGTGCTTGCCGGTCATCAGTTCCGGATAATATTTGCCCATGATTTTCTCGCCGCGGGCGTTTTCCAGATAGAGATAAAAATGGATGCCCATCAATTCCTTGCCGAGGACTTTGATGCCCCAGACATAGCTGCTGCTGAACTCGGCGTTGACCAGCTGCGCGCTGGCGCGGTAGCCCATCGCCGCCCCCTCTCCGAGGACGGAGCTGTAGGTCTTCTCATGCATGTAGCCGCAGTTGCCGGTAGCGATGATGACCGCCTTCGCATTAAATAAATAGGTCTTCCCATCCACCAGCCCCAAACCGATAGCCCCTACCACTTTATCGCCGTTTTTCAAAAGGTCGATAGCGTAGATTTTATCCATCATTTTCACGCCGCGTTTTAGCGCCGTCTTCTTTAAAGCCACCAGCGACTTCGGTGCATCGAAGAGCGTCACGTAAATGTTGGGTCCCCAGTTGAGTATGTTCAGTTCGCCTTTAGTCCGATAAAAAGTCAAACCCATATCAGCTAAATCTAAGGTGGATTTGTGCATGTACTTCCCTAACTGATAAGTCCAGTCCTGGTTATTAAAGAAGAAGCTTTGCCGGGTGACGTTTTCTGCCCACTTCTCTGCGTACTCCGGATAAACGTAAGCCAGTATCCCCCCGCCGATAGGCACCTGCCCGTTCCAGCCGATGCCCATTTTATCAATCAGGAGAACGTCGGCGTTGTTCTCTTTAGCTTTCAGCGCGGCGCACATCCCCCCCCCCCCCGCCCCCAAAACCAGTACGTCGGTGGTGATAACTGTTCCCAAACTCTCAATCTTGTTCATTTCTAGTACGGCGAGACTAATTCGCCTCTCCCTCTCTCCGGCGAAACATCGAAGCAGCCTCGCGGACAAAACGATTCGCACCCCCAGCAGGCGACGCAATCTTTAGGGTATTTCACCACCGCTTTTTTCATCTTTTCATCCAGCCGCAGCACATCCATCGGGCAGCACGCCACGCAGATACCGCAGCCATTGCACTTTTCTACGTAGAAGTTACGGATAGGCATTATTACTCCTTTCTACTTTGCCTGATTCTATCACATTTTCCTTACGTAAACTATCTAAAAACTCCAATATTCGTTATAATAGATGCACAGGGGAACGCCAAATATTGCTGTCGGTTCACCCCTAAATCCAGACCGGCTTAAGATGGGAGTTGTCAGGTGCAAAGTGAGGCAAGCCTTATCCGGCGCGCCCAAATGGGCGACCAGGTGGCTTTAACCCAACTATATGAAGAGAATTTTGATAGGATCTATCGCTACATAGCTCTCAAGATTGGCGATAGAACCGAGGCGGAGGATATGACACAACAAGTCTTTCTTCATGCCCTCAAGGCTATCTCTTCTTACAGGGATAAGGGAATGCCCTTTGCCTCCTGGCTCTATCGCATCGCCCATAACCAGATTGTTGACTACCTGAGGAAGAAGACAAAGCACGCCACCGTCCCGCTCGATGAGTCCTTGCCCATCCCCGCCGTCGGTAACGACCCGAAACATCTGATAGAACAGAAGATAACCATCGAGGAAATTGTGGTGGCGACGAAGCAGTTGACGGCGGCCCAGCAGGAAGTTATCTCCCTGCGTTTTGCCGCCGAGCTTTCAATCACGGAAGTCGCCGGGGTGATGGGTAAAAGTGAAGGAGCGGTCAAAGCCTTACAGCATAGCGCCATCATCGCCCTGCGTAAAGCGCTGGCGACGGAGTAAATGCCATGGTTAAAACGACAGAATTTGAAAACATATTAAATGACTGCCTGGACCGGCTGATTCAGGGCAAGACCATTGCGTCGTGCCTGAAAAGCTATCCTCGTTACGCCACGGAACTTGAGCCTTTATTAAAGACCGCCCGGGAAACATTAGTAGCCGCGGCTATCAAGCCCCGCGCCGAGTTCCGCCAGCGCGCCGCCAATGAATTCCAGGCGGCTATTAGAAACTTGCCGGTAAAAAAACAGGGTAGAACTTTCAGGTGGCAGTTGCGCTTGGTGCTGCCGATAGCCATTGTCCTTTTCCTGTTGGCCGCCGGTTCCGGCACGGTCGTCGCGGCCACCAACGCTTTACCGGATAGTCCGCTTTACAGTATTAAAATGGCTACGGAATCGGTCCAGCTGACATTCACTTTTTCGGATGAAGGAAAAGCCGAGCTTTACTCCAAATTTATCGACTATCGCGTCGAAGAAATCGTTAAAATGGTAGAAAATGGCGACTTATCTTGGGTAGAGACTACCACCAACCGTATGAACGGTCAACTGTTGGCTATGACTAAACTGGGGCTGCAAGGCAACCGCTCCAATGTAATGGGAAGTGATTGGGGTTTTATGTATTCGGCGGAAACACAAACTACGATTCCTGAGAGCTCCGACTGGTCTGATAATATTACTAAAACTGACGATGGTAGACCGCCACAGGCTACTGCTCCATCAACTACCGCCGAGATTACCGACACGGATATACTAATCCAGCATCTATTAGAGGAAATGCAAAATAATATCCAGATTTTACAGGAACAAATGGTAAATGCTCCGCAAGCGGTCCAGGTAGCTCTGCAAAATGTCATTGATGTGATACAGGCAGGCTATTCGCAAATTATTAACAACCTTCAATAGCGTCGTCTTACTGTTGTTCAGGTTTATGTCCCCCGCTAACTCAAACACATTTTCTGCGTTATATATATTGAAACCAAAAAAACAGGAGGTTAAGTCATGAAAAAAATATGGTTAGCAGTAATCGGGGTGGTAATACTGGCGAGTATGGTGGTACTGGGTGGCTGTGCTACGGATAACAAGATAAACACCGGCAGCTCTAACAGCCAGCAGACTGGCATCTGGGTTAGTGGCACGGGCAAAGTCTACGCCACGCCGGATATCGCCCAGCTTACGTTGGGTGTCGAAGCGGAGGCTACTACGGTGGCCGTAGCCCAGGCTAATGCCAACCAGGCAATGAACGCCGTTATCGCCGCTATCAAAGCCCAGGGTGTTGCCGACGCGGATATCCAGACCCAATACTTCAACATTACCGAAGTAACCAGATGGGATAATGAAAAGAGCGAGGCTGTTATCACTGGCTACATGGTGACCAACACTGTAGTGGTAAAGATTAGGGTTATTGCCAAGACCGGTGATGTGATTGACGCTGCTGTCGCTGCGGGTGGGGACTATATCCGCATCAACGGCCTTAACTTCACCGTCAATGACCCCAATACCTACTATGCCCAGGCGCGAGCACAGGCTATCACCTATGCTATTCAGAAAGCCACGCAGATGGCTACTCTCACTGGTGTTAAACTTGGCGATATCATCTATATTACCGAGAGCTCATATATGCCCTCCGGCAACTACTACGAAGTTAGAACAGGAGCCCCCGCTCCGGACTTGGGTTCAACTTCCGTCAGTGTCGGCCAGCTGGAAGTCACAACTACCGTCACGATAGTTTACGCTATCGAAAACTAGATAAAAGATACTAAAGATTTCTAAAATTTAGGGAGTCCTGCTAAAAACAGGGCTCCCTTTATTTTTCTGTTTTTTCTTCGGTATAGCGTTCCCATTCGCTGTAGAGACAGCCGCAGTACTGCTGACGGTAAAGGTTCATCGGCTTGGTGATATGCCGGCTGTCCGAGTAGCGTTTACGCAGGTCGGCGTAAAAGAACTCCACCCCTTTTCCCCCCGCTGCCCTCTCGCCGACTTCTTTAATTAGCTCATGCTTCTGGTGCGGGCTGATAAGTAGAGTAGTGGTGAACCCGTCATAGCCGTTAGCTTTAGCGGTTTCCGCCGTCCTGGTTAGCCGCAATTCAAAACAGTATCGGCAGCGCTCTGTCTCATGCCCCGCCACCCGCCGGAAGTATTCTATGATGTCATAATCAGGAGAGATGATTAGCGGGAGGTTTATTTCTTTCGCCAGTGCCTTAACAGATTCCAGACGCTGCTGGTGTTCGGTAAAAGGGTGGATGTTGGGGTTATACCACAAGCCCCCCACCTCATATCCCTCCGCCCGCCAGTATTCAACCGTGTAAGCGGCGCAGTGAGCGCAGCAAATGTGAATAAGGACTTTCTTCATTCTTTCCCGCTGATTTGACGGTTATAAATAGTATAAGCCACTGTGTTGATAATCAGCAATCCGCAGGTGATGTAGGCTAAAACCGTCCCGATTGACGCTGGCGTGGATGCCAGATTATCGCGGTTGAGGGCGATGAGGACTAAAGCCGCGATGCCCATCCCGATAATCCCCAGCGAAAAGGTCAGCCGCGCCGCTTTATAGACGCTGGCGATGTTGCGCTCGTCCACCGTAACGTCTTTGGTGCTGCGCCGGAGAATTGTTAATACTATCATCCCCCCGACAACGGCCGCTAATGCGATTATCCAGTTATCCCAGATAACTCCCGCCGCCACCGCCACGCCTACAATAACCGTTAAAACTGCCTGCCATACCATGTATGTTTTTCTGTTCATCTTCTTATCCTCTACCTTTCATGTTGAAATACATCATCAAGTTTTACTTTAAAAACCTTGGCAATTTTAAACGCCAGTTCTATAGATGGGACATACTTGCCTTGCTCCAGCGCGATTATTGTTTGCCTAGTGCACCCCACGTGCCTGGCCAGTTCGTCCTGCGTCATTTCATCGTGGTCAAACCGCAGCCGACGGATGTTATTGGTTATCTTTGGCATCCTCCCCCTTTCTATGGTAATGTTTACAAAACAAATAGTAACATATAAAGTACAAAATGTCAAGTATATATTACATCTAAAGGTAAAAAAATATTGAAGTTATATTAGTTTCGCTTGGTTGCTCTTGTTGAATTCCAGCCCCAAATGCTCGTAAGCGCGTTTGGTGGCTACCCGTCCCCGCGGCGTCCGCTCCAAAAACCCCAGCTGCATTAAAAACGGTTCATAAACATCGGTGATAGTGTCCGCCTCCTCGCTGATGGATGCGGCGATGGTATCCAGCCCTACCGGGCCCCCGTTAAACTTCTCTATTATGGTGTGCAGCACCTTGTGGTCGGTTTCATCAAGTCCTATCAGATCTACCCCCAGCTTGGCGAGGGCTTCCTGCGCTACTTTTTTCGTTATCACACCATCGGCAATCACCTGTGCATAATCCCGCACTCGCTTTAGTAATCTGTTGGCGACGCGTGGCGTGCCCCGGGCGCGGCTGGCTATTTCCTTCAGTCCGTCCTCTTTAGCTTCTACCTGTAGAATGCGCGCCGACCGCTCGATGATTTTCTCCAGCGCCGCCGCGTCGTAAAAATCGAGGCGGAAGACCGAGCCGAATCTATCTCTTAACGGCGGCGAGAGCAGGGCGTAGCGCGTCGTTGCGCCGATGAGGGTGAATTTCGGCAGGTTGAGCCGCAGGCTTTTCGCGCCGGGACCTTTGCCGATGATAATGTCCAGCGCGTAGTCTTCAAGCGCCGGATAAAGTATTTCTTCGATTGACCGGTTCAGGCGGTGGATTTCGTCAATAAACAGAATGTCGTGGGATTTGAGGTTGGTTAATATAGCCGCCAGGTCGCCGGTGCGTTCGATGGCGGGACCGGATGTCGTTTTGATGTTGACGCCAATTTCGATGGCGATGATATGGGCGAGGCAGGTCTTGCCGAGTCCGGGCGGACCGTAAAAAAGCACGTGGTCAATGGGTTCGCCCCGCCCCTTAGCTGCCTTTATGGCTATCTTGAGGTTTTCCTTGGTTTTTTCCTGCCCGATAAAGTCGGTCAGATTGCGGGGGCGCAGGCTGTTTTCCAGGGGCTTGTCCTCTTCGCTCGGCTTACCAGAAATGATGCGCGCCATTTTCCTCTTTTTCCTTCATCCCATTCTAGCATGAATACTAATCAACACAAAATTACCGGTTGTTTTTAAATTCTCTCTCCATCCACCGCACCGCGAAATCCACCAGGTTCCGCGCTTCGAAAAGATATGATTGCGCCGCGCCCACCTTACCTGCCGTGCCTTTGCCGGATTGCAGGTATGCCTGCATAATCGTCGTAAAATAGTCTTCTTCCGGCCAATTAACGATGCCCCGGCTGGTGTCGTATTCCTCTAGTTCCACCCAGACCTTTTTCCCTCCCCGCATTACCGGCATTTTATACTTGACCACGCGCTTATTCGGCACGTCGGCTATATTTTCCGCGTAATGCAGCAAAGTGACAGTATCCAGCGGCGCCCCCAGCATTAAAACCCTGCCGCCCCCTTCGTATAATTTGGCCAGCGGCGAGCCTTTGCCGTAACCGTAGTTCCACGGCTGGTCTTTGGTGATTTCCTCTGCCAGCCGTCCCACCGCCACGAATGAACCCTCCGGATGCGAACTCCTTTTTGCGCCGGGGCGTGTGCGCAGGTACTCGGTCAAAATGCTCCACCTCCGGTTGGCGCGCGAAGTTGCCGGGTCGAAGGCGGGACATTCTTCCAGGTAGGCTTGCTGTTTCTCCTTCGGCCATTCCGGCAAATGATATGGATTATCTTCCCAGCCTGCCAGCATCATCAGCGTGCCCTGGCTACCGATGACATCAAGGATGGCTTGCAGAACAGTATCCGGTCCGCCTACCACCCAGCCGATGGCCTTGACCGAAGCATGCAACTCCACCAGGTCGCCGGTTTTTACCCCCAGCTTTTTCAAATCGCCGGCAATTTTACTATAAGTAACAACAGGAGGTTCTAGTTTCTCTGCCATGTTAGCAATCATATTACGTTATCGGTGCTGTTGGCAATTTTTCGTCGTTTTCCTGATAAACAAAGAGAGGGCAGGATTCTTTCCTTACCCTCTCTCATTTTCATATTTTTAAGATTTGGTTTTGTTTCTTTTAATCTTCTTCCGGCTCGTCCGCTTCTTTCTTGGAATCGTCAGCCAGCTCTGCAGTAACATCTTCCAGTTCATGTACCGCTTCAGCGATAGTCTCGCTGTTTTCATTGACGGGAGGAGCTTCGCCGGTTGGAGATTCTACCGGGCTTGATAGGCTTGCCAGCATGCGCATCGCTTCGGTTGTCTCGCTGGCTTTCAACTCGGCCAGTTGCTCTTCTTTCAGGTAGCGCGCCGGAATTAGTTTACCGATGATGACGTTTTCCTTAAGCCCCACCAGCCTATCTATCTTACCGTTAGCCGCCGCTTCGGTGAGAATCCTGGTCGTCTCCTGGAACGATGCCGCTGCCAGCCAGCTATCGGTGCTTAAAGATGCCCGGGTGATGCCCAGCAGCACCGTATGCGCCGTCGCCGGCTCGCCGCCTTCGGCCAGTACTCTGGCGTTGGTGTCTTCGTAAACAGACTTTTCAACCAGCTCATCGGGCACAAGGTCGGTATCGCCCGCCGAATCAATGCGTACCTTGGTGAGCATCTGCCGGGTGATGACCTCGATGTGCTTATCGTTAATATTCACGCCCTGGGAGCGGTAAACCTTCTGTACCTCGTCCACCAGGTATTGCTGGACGGCGTCCTTGCCCAGTATCCGCAGGATGTCATGGGGATTGATTGAGCCGTCGGTTAGCTGCTGTCCGGCTTTTACCTGCACGCCGTTCTGTATCCAGATGCTTGCCGTGGAGGGGACGATGTATTCGCGTTCCTCTTTTTCGGCGTAGCTGATGACTAATTGCTTCTTGGTTACTTTAATATCTCCGGCAAAGCGTGCGACCAGCGGCTGCATTTCCGGAGAGGTTTCTTCTTTTTCCTTGGCCTTTTTGCCTTTGCCTTTAGCAGGCTCCGGCGGGGCTGCCATAATTGTCCCGATGTCTACATGCTGCCCGTTTTTAACTTTGACCTGCCAGCCAGTCGGCAGGGGATACTCATCGTCGAATATTTCTTCGCTGACGATTTTTATCTTTCTCCCCTCGTCCCCCTGGACTATCTCGGCATTACCGTCTATCTCGGCGATAATCGCCTGACCGCGGGGGGTGCGGGCTTCAAAAAGTTCTTCCACGCGGGGTAGACCGCTGGTGATATCCAGCCCGACCACGCCGCCGGTATGGAAGGTGCGTAGCGTCAGCTGGGTGCCCGGTTCGCCGATGCTCTCTGCAGCGATAATACCCACCGCCACATCCTGCTCAACCAGCTTGCCGCGAGCCAAATCGCGCCCGTAGCAGTAGCGGCAGGAACCCCGCCGCGATTGGCAGGTGAGGGGCGACCGCACGTGTACCGACGTTAGTCCGGCCGCCAATAATTTTTCCACTTTTACCTCGTCGATTTCCTCGTTGCGGGCGACGATTACTTTGCCTGTCTTGGGGTGGACAATATCGCTGGCAGCCAATCTCCCCATGATACGTTCACCGAGCGAGGGGAGTAAGCCTTTTTCTTTCGGTTCGGTGATAATTATGCCCTCGGTCGTGCCGCAGTCGTTCTCGGAGGTGATGACGTCTTGCGATACGTCGATAAGACGCCTGGTGAGGTAGCCGCTGTCGGATGTTCTCAAGGCCGTGTCCGCCAGACCTTTGCGGGCGCCGTGGGTGGAAATGAAGTATTCCAGTACGCTGTGGCCCTCGCGTAGGCTGGACTTAATCGGGAACTCAATGATTTTACCCGCAGGGTCGGTCATCAGACCGCGCATACCGGCCATCTGGCGTATCTGGGAAATGTTGCCTTTAGCCCCGGAGTGCGCCATCATATAGACGCCGCCGTAACGGTCGAGATTATTCTGGATGGTGTTAGTGATGATATTGGTCGTTTCGTTCCAGATATCCACAACGCCATTATATCGCTCGTCCTCGGTGATTAAGCCGCGGTGATACTGGTTCTCGATAGTGGCGACCTTCGCTTCTGCCTCCGCCAGCATTTGCGGTTTGTTCGCCGGCACCTCGATATCATTCATGGCGATGGTGATGCCGGACTTTGAGGCATACACGAAACCCAGGTGCTTAATGCTGTCGAGCACTTTGCCGGTCTCTTCGTCTTTAAGTACTTTACTGCACTTGGTGGCGATTTGTTTTAAGAGACCCTTATCTACAATCATGTTATAGTATCCCAGTTCTTTGGGCAAGACTTCATTAAAAATAATGCGTCCGACGCTCGTCTTAACCCTTTCGCCGGTATCGGGCATTCTGACGTTGATTTCTTCCCGCAGGTCAATGGCGCCGAATTCATAAGCCAGTTTGGCGTCCTCAAAGCCCCCGTAAACCTTATTTTCATCGGTGCTTTTCTCTCTGATGGTGGTGAGGTAGTAGCAGCCGAGCACCATGTCCAGTGTTGGCGATACGGTCGGTTCGCCGCTGGAGGGGAGGAGAATATTATGGTGGCTTAGCATCATGTCGCGTGCTTCTTTCACAGCCGCTTTAGAAAGCGGTACATGCACGGCCATCTGGTCGCCGTCAAAGTCGGCGTTAAAAGCGGAGCAGACCAGTGGATGTATCTGGATGGCGCTCCCGTCAATCAGCACCGGTTCGAAAGCCTGGATGCTTAAGCGATGGAGGGTAGGCGCGCGGTTGAGGAGTACCGGCCGTTCTTTAACAACCTCTTCCAGTATGTCGTAGACTTCGGATTTAGCGCGCTCAACCAGTCTTCTGGCACTCTTGATATTAGTCGCTAGTCCTTGCTGTACCAGCCGCCTCATGACAAAAGGTTTGAACAGTTCCAGCGCCATGCGTCGCGGCAGGCCGCACTGGTGCAGCTGCAGCTCCGGTCCGCAGACGATTACCGAACGCCCGCTGTAGTCTACGCGCTTGCCCAGTAGGTTCTGGCGGAAGCGTCCCTGCTTGCCGCGTAGCATATCCGAAAGACTCTTTAGTTTGTGGTTGCCGCTGATGGAGATGGCGCGTCCCCGCCGCCCGTTATCAATCAGCGAGTCCACGGCTTCCTGTAGCATGCGTTTTTCGTTGCGTATAATGATTTCCGGCGCCCCGATGTCAATCAGGTGGTGCAGGCGGTTATTGCGGTTAATCACACGCCGGTAAAGGTCGTTAAGGTCGCTGGTGGCAAAGCGTCCGCCGTCCAGCTGAACCATTGGTCTTAAATCGGGCGGCAGCACGGGCAGGACGGTTAAAATCATCCACTCCGGCTTATTGCCGCTGTTGCGGAATGTTTCCACCACGCGCAGCTGTTTACTGGCTTTCTTACGCCGCTGACCAGAGCTGGACTGTGTTTCCAACAGCAGTTTATTGCGTATTTCGTCGAGGTTGATGGTTTTCATAATCTGGAGGATAGCCTCGGCGCCCATGCCGGCTTCAAAAACGTTATTGTATTTCTGTTTATAATCGTGATAGAGGTTCTCGGTCAGCAACTCTTTAACGTGGAGTGTCTTGAGTTTATCAATTTCCTGGGCAAGCTCGGCTTCCACCTTCGTTTTTTCTTCGACGAACTTGCCGCGCACGTCGTTAATTTCCTCGACGGTCGCTTTGTCCTTTTCCATCTGGGCGACCTGCTCGTCAATGGCTTTCTGTCGTTCTTCTATTTTCTTGGCGGTATCTTCTTCCAGTTGTTTGGTGGTGGCCTGACGGGCTTCGTCGTTGACCTGGGTAACAATATACTGGGAGAAATAAATGACATGCTCCAGGCTCCGTGGTGAAAGGTCTAGCAGCAGCCCAATGCGGCTCGGTATGCCTTTAGCGAACCAGATATGCGTTACCGGGCAGGCGAGTTCAATGTGTCCCATACGCTCGCGGCGGACCTTTGCCCGGGCGACTTCTACGCCGCACTTATCGCAGATAACGCCCTTGTAGCGTATCCGCTTATACTTGCCGCAGTAGCATTCAAAGTCCTTTGTCGGCCCGAATATTCTTTCACAGAAAAGCCCGTCCCGTTCCGGTTTCAGCGTGCGGTAGTTGATGGTCTCCGGCTTGGTTACTTCGCCGTATGACCAGCTTCTTATCTGCTCCGGTGAAGCCAGCGAGATGCGGACGGCATCAAAATCATTAATCTCGAACATCGTTATCAACCTCTCTCCAGCGCGGTTTTTCACTCGTATCAGTCTCTGCCTCTAGCTTGTAGCCTTCATCCACTGTTTCCTCGGCGGGCGCCACCTTGACCTCTTCTTCGTTAATCACTTCCAGCGCCAGCCCCAGGCTTTGCAGTTCTTTTACCAGCACTTTAAACGACTCCGGCACGCCGGGCTGTAAAATGTCGTCGCCTTTGATGATGGATTCATAAGCCTTGGCTCGGCCGGTGACGTCATCTGATTTTATCGTCAGCATTTCCTGGAGGTTATGCGCGGCGCCGTAGGCTTCCAGCGCCCAGACCTCCATTTCCCCGAAGCGCTGGCCGCCGAACTGCGCTTTGCCGCCCAGTGGCTGCTGGGTGATTAAAGAATAAGGACCGGTGGAGCGGGCGTGCACTTTGTCTTCCACCAAGTGGATGAGTTTCATCATATAAATATTGCCGACGGTTACCGGCTGGTCGTATGGTTCGCCGGTGCGTCCGTCGTGCAGGGTAACTTTACCGTAGGTCGGCGGTGAGAATCTGCCTTCCCGGTTCACCTTTTCCACGACTTTTTCCAATTCCTCGGTGCCCAGTTTCTTGGCGGAAATATCAATTTCTCCCAGCCATAGACGCAGCCCGATGTCCCGGGCTTTGCCGTGCAGCGTTTCATCGAATACTGCCTTGCCGTCATAGCCGCGTTTATTCACCCAGGCTATTGCGACATCTTTTTTAAATGGCGTTTTATCTTCAGCTGGCTTGAGGTCTTCGGCGCCGCTGTGCTGTACAATCCAGGCGCGGCATAACTCGTCTTCGATAGACAAATCACTGGCGCCATCGAAAACTGGTGTTTGCGCGCGGAAGCCTAAGATGCTGCCCGCCCAGCCCAAGTGCGTTTCTAGCACCTGCCCGATGTTCATACGGGAGGGCACGCCGATGGGGTCCAGGATAATATCTACCGGCGTTCCGTCCGGCAGGAAGGGCATATCTTCTTTTGGCGCGATGATGGAGATAACGCCTTTATTGCCGTGCCGTCCGGCCAGTTTGTCGCCGACCGACACGCGGCGCTTCTGCGCTATCCATACCTGCACCCACTGGTTCACGCCGGCGGGCAGGTCGTCGCTGCCGTTCTTGGTGTCCTTGCGCGTATATACTTTTACGTTGATTACTTTACCCCACTCGCCATGCGGCACTCTTAATGAGGTGTCTTTAACTTCTCTCGCTTTTTCGCCGAAGATTGCCCTTAGCAGCTTTTCCTCGGCGGAGAGTTCCGTCTCGCCTTTAGGGGTGATTTTCCCCACCAGTGTATCGTCCGGCATTACCTCCGCGCCGATGCGGATGATGCCGTCTTCATCGAGTTCACGCAGGCTTTCCTCGCCGACGTTGGGGATGTCGCGGGTGATTTCTTCCGGGCCCAGTTTGGTGTCGCGGGCTTCCACCTCGTGCTTGTTGATATGGATGGAGGTGAAGAAGTCCTGCTCGACCAAGCGGGAACTCAAGATGATAGCATCTTCGAAATTATAGCCTTCCCAGCACATGAAGGCGACCGTCACGTTTTGTCCTAAAGCGAGTTCGCCGTTTTCGGTCGCGGAGCTGTCCGCCAGCACCTGTCCGATTTCTATCTTGTCGCCTTTATTGACTAGCGGCCGCTGGTTGATGCAGGTTCCCTGGTTGGTGCGAACGAATTTCATTAAGTCGTAGTTTTTCGTTGTTTTGTCGTCATGGGTGATGACGATGCGGTATTTGGTGTTGCCTTTTTCGTCAATGTTGCCCGACATTTCGGTCACGACGCCGGCTTTTTCGGCGAAGACAACCTGCCGGCTATGCTTGGCGGCTTCCATCTCCATACCGGTAGCCACCACCGGCGCCTCCGGGCAAAGTAAAGGCACTGCCTGCCGCATCATGTTAGCGCCCATCAGGGCGCGGTTGGCGTCGTTATGTTCCAGGAATGGCGTTAACGCCGTCGCTACGCTGACCACCTGCTTGGGCGTTACGTCCATCAGCTGTACTTTATCCGGCGTTTCCAGCAGGTAGCCGTCCGCCAGTCTGGCTTCAATCCGCTTCTCTTTAAACTGATTGAATTCGTCTAGCGGCGCGTTTGCCTGGGCGATGACGTATTTGTCTTCCTCGTCCGCGGGATAATAGTTGATTTCGTTGGAAACATAAGGGACGACCTTGATTTTGGTTGGTTTTAGTTTCGCCAGTTTTTCAAAAATTTCTTTGGAGATCAGGGTATGGGCTTTGACGACTACCTTGCCCTTCTCATCCAGGACGTCTTCATTGGTGTTTCGTCCCTGCAGGTGTTTATCTTTATTGCCCAATTCGTGGATGACTTTACGGTAGGGCGTTTCGATGAAGCCGTATTCGTTGATAATGCTGTAAGTCGCCAGCGAACCGATAAGGCCGATGTTCGGTCCTTCCGGCGTCTCGATGGGGCAGATGCGCCCGTAGTGTGAAAAGTGCACGTCGCGTACTTCGAAGCCGGCGCGGTCGCGTGAAAGACCGCCGGGGCCCATCGCCGAAAGGCGGCGCTTATGAGTCAATTCTGCCAGCGGGTTGGTCTGGTCCATAAATTGCGATAGCTGCGAGCCGCCGAAAAATTCCCTCACGGCCGCGACGATTGGTCTGATATTAACCAGAGCGCTGGGCGTGATTGCCTCGGTGCTGATGATGCTCATGCGCTCACGCACCACCTGCTCCAGTCTTAAGAAGCCAATGCGGAATTGGGTCTGCACCAGTTCGCCTACCGTGCGCACCCGGCGGTTGCCCAGGTGGTCTATATCATCCGTATGGTCTTTACCGTTGTTAATTAAAATTATGCGTCGGATAATCTGGATGATGTCGTCCTTCGTCAGCGTGTGTTCCTTAAGGTTGACATCTACTTCCAGCCGCTTGTTGAGCTTATACCGCCCCACGCTGCCCAGGTCATAACGGGTGGCATCGAAGAATAGGTTTTTAATCAGCTTCTCGGCGTTGGCTTCCGACGGCAACTCACCGGGATGCAGTTTCTTATAGATATCCAGCATCGCCTCTTTTTTGTTTGTAATATTCGGCTCTTTACCCATGGTGACGTTGATATATTTGTGCTCGGACTCTTCCTCTTCCTTTTCGAAGAGTTTATATATTTCTTCGTCACTGCTGAAGCCGATGGCGCGCAGTAGAGTGGTAATGGGTATCTTGCGCTTGCCGTCGATTTTGGTGGAAATCACGTTGCGGTTGCTGGTCTCGAATTCCAGCCAGGCGCCGCGCGTGGGTATCAGTTTGGCGGCGCAAAGGCGTCGACCGGATACCGGGTCTTCCTCCGCGGTGAAGTAAACACCGGGAGAACGTAAAAGCTGGCTAACTACTACTCTCTCGGCGCCGCTGGTGATAAATGTGCCCTTGGACGTCATTAGCGGTATATCGCCGAAGAAAAGGTCCTGCTCTTTAATCTCGCCGGTTTCTTTTACCAGCAGGCGCACTTTAACGTAAAGCGGCGCGGAGTATGTCTGGTCGCGTTCGTGGCATTCTTCTTCAGAATGGCCCGGCCGCGGCTCGCGGAATTCATAAGCGACAAAGCTTAACTCCAGCCGGTTGCCGGTCAGGTCTTTGATAGGCGATATCTCTTCCAGCAACTGTTTGATGCCTTCTTCCTGGAAGCGCTGGAATGAATCCAGCTGGACTTTGATTAAGTTGGGCACTTCCAGAACCGAGGGTAGTTTGGCATAGGATTTGCGGGGGATGGATTTCTGGGATTTGGAAACGGGCGTCTTTGATGCTAAAGTCATCTCTTCTCCTTAGACTAAATACGGCAGTTCTTAATTTCAATCGCGGTATTATTCTAGACAAAAAAAGCGCGCAAACGTAGGCATCATTAGTTTCAGTTACGTATGGGAATCTAAAACAACAAACACTTGGGGCATTATTACTAATACAATGATATTACACTAAATATGATTTTGTCAATACTGCCTACATATATTATTTAGATTTATTTAAACTCTTTTGAGGTTAAAAATGTTAATTTTGTGTCATCTCTTGCTATAATATATCGTAAAAATATGAATAAAAGCTTCACTTTAACCCGCCTTATTCTGGCTATTGTCAGCGACGCTTTAGAGGAATTTGCCATTTATGTCGTCTGGCGCTGGCTCTTGCCGACTTTTGATATCAATCTTCATGTCGGTATTTTGATTGGAGTCATGGTGGGGTGGTTTGTTTTCAGCGCCTGGCTTTTTATTTTCACTACCGGTGTCTTAAAGAAGAAACCGCATATTGGTCAAACATCAATGATTGGCGCCGAAGGCACAACGGTGGGCAGCCTTAATCCGAAGGGAATGGTGAAAATCCACAACGAGCTATGGGGCGCTGCATCGGAAGAAGGCGATATTCTTCCCGACGAAGATATCATCGTGACCGGCGAAAAAGGATTGAAACTACTGGTGCGTAAAGCCCCTAAACGTTAAAGAGGAAAGTAACTACGTCCCCGTCCTGGATAATGTATTCCTTCCCCTCCGCCCGCAATACCCCTCTTTTACGCGCCTCGGCTATGCTGCCGCATTTTTCCAGTTCATCCAGGCTAATGGTTTCTGCCCGGATAAAGCCTTTTTCCATGTCCGTGTGGATTTTCCCGGCGGCTTTCTGGGCAGGCGTGTTTTTCTTGATTGACCAGGCTCGCACCTCGTTAGGCCCAGCGGTGAAAAAGGTCATCATGTCGGATAGTTCGTAGCTTGCTTTGACCGTGCGTTCCAATCCCGATTCCTTTATTCCGTACCCGCTGCGTAATTCGTGGGCGGCTTTTTCATCCAGTTGTGCCAATTCCATCTCCAGTTTGCCGCACAGCGTCACGGCTTTGCATTTGCTGTCGGCATACTTGGCATTTATCTCCGTTTCCAGCGCGACTGACTGCGCCATCTGGTCTTCACCGATATTCATCACGATGAGCAGCGGCTTGGCGGTTAAAAACTGGTAGTTGGTGACTAGTTTAAGCGCGGTGGCGTCCATGGCAACGGTGCGCAGCGTTTTATCTTTTTCCAATTCGGCTTTTAATCCCAGCAGTATGTCCTTCTCCTGCTGGTAGGGCGGACGCTCCCCGGGCTTGGCTGCCTTCAAAGATGCCTCCAGCCTCTCCAGCCGCCGCTCCATTATCGCCAGGTCGGAAAAAACCAGCTCCAGGTTCAGGGCTTCGATATCTCTTTTAATATCCACGCTGCCGTTGGGATGCGGAATGCTCTCGTCTTTAAAGGCGCGGACGACGCAGATAAGGATGTCGACATTGCTTAGCTGATTGAGCAGCTGCCCGCCGATACCTTTATCCTTGGCGAGGTTTTTTACCGAAGCGCTGATGTCGGTATATTTGATTTCAAAGTACACCGTCTTCGGCGGGTGGAAAATTTCCTCCAGCTTTTTGAGGCGCGGTTCGGGCACATGCGCCACCCCGATATGCGCCGGCGCCCCGACGGTAGTGTGGGTGGCGGTATCGGCTTTGCCGCTGGTCAGAGCGTTAAAAACTGTGGTCTTGCCGCTTTGTGCCAAACCAATGATGCCAATGTTAAGACTCATATAACGATTATTCGTTAACCATATTTTTTTGTCAAATAAACGCCAATCAGTTTCCTGTTTTACCATGTTATCGTCTCCCTTTCATAAAGGGAGAGTGAGAAGGATTTTTTTATTAACTACCATTTACTCATTATCAGCCAACTCTTCTCTCTCGATATGCTATAATGACTTAATTGAAAAAATAGGTGAAAAAATAATGGATGCAAATACAGTGTCGATGATAAGTGATATTGTCGTTGGCTTTTCAGCTTTAGTTGTTGCGGTTCTGGCTTTTTTGGGACTTCGTACATGGAGAAACGAATTAACGGGTAAAGCTAAATATGAAATAGCTCGCAATATCATGAAACTAGGTCTAAAATTTGTGGCTGATTTCAAGAATTATCGTAACCCTTTTAGCTATTCTAATGAGTCTAAGGGAAGACAGAAAAGAGATAATGAATCACCAGAGGAGTCTCAATTACTAGATCAATGGTATATTAGAGCAGAGCGAGTTAAGCCATTGTATGAAAATTTGAATAAACTTGAAGAACTAGGATGGGAAGTTGAAGCTATATTGAGAGAAGATGATAGCAAACAAGTGTCAGACGCAATAGAAGTATGTAATAAATGTCTCGCTGAGTTATCATCAGCAATAATTAGCTATTTCCAAACTAGATATGAAGAAATTAACAAAGGTACTCTGATTAATGACCAAGACTGGATGAGAGAACTTCATCACGAAGTCTATTCGCCTAAAAAGGACATATTACTAGAAAAAATTGTTGGAGCTAAAGACCAATTATCCTCAACATTGAAAAAATATGTTAAATAAGGAGTATTGAGTTTTGCTGCATATTCTCATCGGCGAGGACGATTTTTCCATCCATCAGGCGTTAGAAGCTATTAAGAAGTCCGCCGGCGACCCCGCCGCTCTTATGCCCAACACCACCGTGTTCGATGGGTCTAAGGTTACCTTGGAACAGCTTCGCGCTGCCTGTGCAACGGTGCCCTTCCTCGCTGATAAACGCCTCGTTATTGTTGAAGGGCTTTTAAACCGCTTTGAGCCGAAGAAAAAAAATAGCCGGAACGGTGCTAAGAAATCCTCCCGCCAGCCCAACCCCGCCGAAGATTGTCAACTCATTACCGCCGCCGTCAAAGACCTTCCCCCATTCACCGAGCTGGTGCTCATCAGCGGCAAAATCGGTTCCGCCAATCCTCTCCTGCACGAAATCGGCGCCAAAGCTAAAGTCAGTTCCTTCCCGCTGTTAAAAGGCGTTCAGCTGACCCAGTGGATTGAAAAGAGGGTCGGCTTACAGAGCAAGGCCGGCATTTCCAAAAAAGCCGCCGACTTAATGGCGCGCCTCATTGGCAGTGACCTCTGGACGATGGCGAATGAAATTGATAAACTGGTTCTCTATACCGGCGGCCGCGCTATAGAAGAACCGGACGTTAAGGCAGTTGTGAGCAGTGTTCAGGAAGCCAGCATCTTTGATATGGTGGATGCGATTATCGAGTCCCGTGTCGCTGTTGCCCAGCAGCTTCTACAGCGGCTCTTTCAGCAGGGGATGTCTCCGGCCCAAGTACTGGTTATGCTGGCGCGTCAGGTAAGGATTATTTTCCAGGTCAAGGAAATGCGCTCCGGCGGTCGTTCCCGCACCGATATCAAGTCCAGGCTCGGCTTGACCTCCGATTTTGTTATCACTAAGGCCTGGGAGCAGGCGGATAAATACTCGCCGTCCCGCCTTAAAGAGGTGTATCATAAGATTTTGGACGCGGATATTGCCGTGAAAACCGGCAAGTATGATAGCCCTGAACTCGCCCTGGATGTCTTACTGGCGGAAATGGGTTTTATCCAGAAGGTCTCGACCTAGCTTAAGGAGGCAACGATGACTATAAAGTTACCGCAGGACAAATACATTAAAATCGGCAATATCAACACCCGCTATTGGGAAGTGGGGAATAAAGGCTCCGCTGTCGTCCTGGTTCACGGGCTGGGCGGCTTTTGCGAAAACTGGATGCATAATATCGAGCCGCTGGCTAAAGGGCATCGTGTTTATGCTATGGATTTAGTCGGCTTCGGCCGCACCGATAAAACCCCTCTGGTAAAAGACATGGACACACTCGTGCAGTTTATCAGCGACTTCATGGATGTTAAAAATATCGCCACCGCCGCTTTGGTGGGGAATTCTTTAGGGGGTGGTCTCGTCCTGCAGTTCGCTCTCCGCTTTCCGCAAAAAGTCGAAAAACTGGTACTGGTGGATAATGCCGGCATGGGACGCGATGTTATCTTTGATTTTAAAGCTTGTTCCGTGCCTTTCCTCGGTGAGTTACTGATTAAACCTTCTCTTAAAGGCACGGAAAAACTGTGGCACAAAATCGTTTACGACCCGGCTCTGGTCACACCGGAATTAATTAAAATGTGCTACGAGTTGGGTTCCCTCCCCGGCGCGATGGAATCCTTGCTCTCTGTTCTGCGCGCCGGCATAAATATCTGCGGCCAGCGTTCTAAACTGACGAAGCTTTTACTCAAAGACCTCGGCAAAATCAATGTCCCCACGCTTATCTTCTGGGGCAGACAGGACCGCATCATCCCGGTTAAGCACGCGTCAATTACCGCCTCCGCTATCCCCAACGCCAAACTGATTGTCTTTGATAAATGCGGCCATATGCCCATGTTTGAATACCCTGAAGGCTTTAATAAAATTACGCTGGACTTTTTAGCGAAATAGCTTTTGAATAAAAATGGCAAAGAATAATAAACCGATCATTGCTATAGATATCGGCGGCACCAAAATCCTCACCGTCCTCTTTAGCTCCGACGGCAAAATATTGGATAGAGCCGTTAACTTTACCCGCTCCGGTGAAGGCGTTGATGCTGTAGTTAATCGGCTCGTTACCGCAATCAATGATATTCTGCAAAAAAATCATCTTTCCCCGTCCAAGATTGGTTCCGTGAGTATTGCCTGCGCCGGCGGCATTGATACCGCCAAAGGCATTGTGGTTACCCCGTCCCCCCACCTCCCTGGCTGGACTAATCTGCCGCTGGCAAAAACTATTAAAGAGAAAACCGGCATCGTTACCTATGTCCTCAACGATGCCAGCGCTGCCGCCCTCGGCGAACAGCGTTTTGGGATTGGTCAAGGCGTGAAAAACCTCGTCCTCTTCACTGTCGGCACCGGCACCGGCGGCGGCGTAATCATTGACGGCAAATTATATTTGGGCGCCCGTGGCGGCGCCGGCGAATTTGGCCATATGACCGTTGAGGCGCAAGGGCTTAAATGCGGCTGCGGCAATATCGGCTGTTTGGAAATATATGCTTCCGGCACCGCTTTAGTTAACGACGTTATCGCGCGGTTGCAGGGTGTGCAAAAATCGTCCCTCGTTGATATGGTAAAGGGCGACTTAACTAAAATTACAGCAGAGATGATTGACGATGCCGCCCGCCGCGGCGATAAGTTGGCGCAGGAATCAATCGTGCGGGCGGCTTATTATCTCGGCGTCGGCATGGTGAATATCGTGAATATTTTCAATCCGGAGATGGTCGTTATCGGCGGCGGTATGGCTGCCATGGGTGAGACGCTTATTGCCCCGGGGCGCGCCATGGTAGAGAAGAGAGCGTTTTCCATTAACGCGCAGTCGGCCAGCGTTGTTATTGGTAAACTCGGTAACGAAGCCGGGGTTTATGGCGCTGCGGCTTATGCTTTTGATATGAGGAGGATTAAATGAAAATTCGTAAAGCGGTTATCACGGCAGCTGGTTACGGTACGCGTTTCTTGCCGATTACGCGCTCCCAGCCTAAGGAAATGCTTCCCCTGTTAGATAAGCCCCTGATTCACTATTCCGTGGAAGAAGCGATTAAGTCCGGCATCAACCAGATTGTCATGGTGACCTCCGCCAGCAAACGCGCCATTGAGGATTATTTTAGACGTTCGCCCGAACTGGAAAGTTTCCTTAAAAGCAAAGGCGAAACCGAATTATTGAAAGACATGGACGAAATATCCGGTATGGCGGATTTCTGCTACGTCCTTCAGAAAGAGCCGAAGGGACTTGGTGACGCTGTATTGACCGTAAAGATTGTCATCGGCAACGAGCCTTTTGCTGTTATGCTGCCGGACGACATTATTGATGGTGATGTGCCTGGCTTGAAGCAAATGCTGGCGGTCTACGAAAAATATAACTGCTGCGTCGTCGCCGTCGCCCGTGTGAAAGATGAAGATACCAGCCGCTATGGAATCATCCGCCCCAAAGAAGTGTCTAAAGGCGTTTATCAGATATTGGAAATGGTGGAGAAACCGGGGCCGGCTAAAGCTCCCTCCCGCCTCGCTATTGTGGGGCGCTATATCTTGACCCCCCGCATCTTTGAGATATTGAAAGAAACTAAACCCGGCAAAAACGGTGAGATTCAACTCACCGATGCTCTTAATACCCTCCTCAAGCAGGAAAAACTCTATGCCGTCGAGCTTAAGGGCACGCGCTACGATGCCGGCACGCCTCTCGGCTGGCTCCAGGCTAACGTCGCCCTCGCCCTAAAGCGCCAAGACATCGGTAAAGAGTTCAAAAAGTATCTCAAGGGATTGCGTTAGTTATACATCCTGTCATTCTGGCGTAGGCCAGAATCCACTTTAAATATACTGATATAGCTGAATATCAAGGTGGATTCCAGCTTTCGCTGGAATGACATTTTTGTTTCCATTGACAGTCCATGCCCCTCCCACTTACAATCAATACATAAATAAATACCCAATTCTGGAGTTTACATGAATAGCGATGAGTTGCGTTCTTCATTCCTGAATTTCTATCAAGAAAAAGGTCATAAAGTCATTCCCAGCTCCTCCCTTGTGCCCAAAGATGACCCGACCTTGCTCCTAACCAGCGCTGGAATGGTGCAGATAAAACCCTTCTTTCTGGGTGAACAAAAACCTCCGTCTAAGCGTCTGGCTTCCTGCCAGAAGTGCTTCCGCACCACCGATATCGAAGAGGTCGGCGATGATACCCATCTGACCTTCTTTGAGATGCTCGGCAACTTCAGCGTCGGCGATTATTTTAAAAAAGACACCATTGCCTGGGCTTATGAATTTTTCACTAAAATTCTAAAAACCCCGCCGGAAAAATTGTGGGTGACGATTTTTCTTGACGATGACGAAGCCTTTGGTCATTGGCGCAGTGTGGGCATTCCGGAAAACAAGATTCACCGCTTTAACGAGGAATATAACTTCTGGGGGCCGGTTGGCAATTCCGGACCCTGCGGGCCCGATAACGAAATTTTCTATGATTTAGGTAAAGAAAAAGGCTGCGGTAAGTCCGACTGCAAGCCCAACGACGGCTGCGGTCGCTTTGTCGAAATCGGTACGCTGGTATTCATGCAGTATAACCAAGACACCAAAAAAAAGCGTACCCCTTTACCCAGTCCCAGTGTTGATACTGGTTTCGGGCTGGAACGCAACATAGCCGTTCTGCAGGGCAAGTCCACCGTCTACGAGACCGACCTTTACGTTCCTTTTATTGACTTTGTTTCTAAAATGACCGGCAAGAAATACGGCGCTAATCCCGACGACGATAAGGCTATACGTGTCGTCGCTGAACACGGCCGCGCTTTGGCCTTCCTCATCGCCGATGGCGTCCAGCCGGATAAAGTAGGGCGGGGCTACGTCTTAAGAAGATTATTAAGACGGGCTCAATATTATAGTGAAATGCTATCCCATGAAAAACCTTTGCTTTTAGAATTAGCTAAGTTGACTATTTCTAAGATGAGTCATGTCTATCCAGAGTTAGAGAAGAATAAATCTCATATCCTAAAATTAGTTGAATCAGAAGTAGAAAAATTCCAAAAGACACTTTTCTTTGGAAAAGGAATTTTACAAAGCACTATCCTTAAATTTAGAGAAGAGTTGCGTGATTATTATCCTCAATTTGAGCAGTCGTTTGGTAATGCGTTATCAAAAAGAGATTTCCTAGACCTACGAGATGGAGCTAATAATTCAATAGAACATTTTCAGAGAGATTGTAAAGCATTTGAGCATCTTTTTTATATCAGCGGAGAAAATGTTGTTGCGGAATCTCTAGAACCTATTTCGATTATTCTTGACTCAATGAAACAAGAAATATCAACTTACTCTGCAAATGAACCAAATCCTTTGGATAATTTGAAAAACAAACTTAAAAACAAATTTACACAATTACGCAAAACTGTAATTTCTGTTGCTTCACTTATTACTGGACAGGAAGCATTTATTCTTTATGATACCTATGGCTTTCCCGTTGAGTTGACCAAAGAAATCGTCGCTAAATCTGGTTTCTCGGTGGACATGGCTGGCTTTGAAAAAGAAATGGATAAACAGCGCGAACGCGGTCGTGCCTCCCATACATTTGATACCGGAGCGCCAGCAGGTAGGGCAGCCAAACTGGATGTTCAACCCACCGAGTTCGTCGGCTACACCTGCTTCGACCAGAAGGCAAAAATCCTAAAAATCCTCGCCGACGGCAAAGAAGTCAAAGAAATCAAAGTCGGTCAGACGGCTAGCATCGTCCTTGATACTACCCCGTTCTATGGTGAAATGGGCGGCCAGGTAGGGGACACCGGTGAAATATTAGGTAAATCGGGTAAGTTCGCTGTGTCTGACGCCATTCATATTCAAGGGGATGTAACTTTACATAATGGTAAGGTAAGTCAAGGCATTTTAACCGTCGGCGAACAGGTTCAGGTTGTAGTAGACATCGAGCGCCGCCGTGATATCCAGCGTAATCATACCGCCACCCATCTCCTCCAGGCGGCGCTTAGACAAATCCTCGGCGACCATATCCAACAGCGCGGCTCGCTGGTTACCCCGGAGCATTTGAGATTCGATTTTTCCCACCTCGCCGCCATGACCCCCGACGAGATCAAAAAAGTGCAGCAAATCGTTAACGACAAAATCCGCCAGAACCTTATTGTTAATGCCGAAGAAACCGACTATAAAAAAGCGGTCGCCGCCGGCGCTATCGCCCTCTTCGACGAAAAGTACGGCGATGTCGTCCGCGTCATGCGTATTGGCGACCCCTACGTTAGTATGGAACTTTGCGGCGGCACGCACGCTTCCTCTACCGGCGAGATTGGCTACTTCCACATTCTCTCGGAAAGCAGTATCGGCGCTGGTATCCGCCGCATCGAGGCTGTCACGGGCAGGGGAGCCGAAGCATTAATAGATGAGCGCCTTGCCGAACTGGACGAAATCTCCCGGTCTTTGGAAGCCTCGCCCGATAACGTAAAAGAAAAATTAGCCGCTTTTCTCATAGAACTCAATGAGACAAAGAAGCGCGCCCTCGCTTTGGAAAAAGAGCTGGCGAAAAACGAAGCCGCCTCCCTGTTGGAAAAAGTCGAAACTATTAAAGGTATTAAAGTCCTTACGGCGCGCATCTCTTCGGATAGTCAAACGGTGCTGCGCGAGATGGCGGATTTCTTGAGGGATAAGCTCGGGAGCGGTATCGTCGTTCTGGGCGCTGTCAGCGCCGATAGGCCGGTCTTTATCGCTGCCGTTACACCCGACCTTGTAGCCAAAGGCTATAACGCCGGTGATATCGTTAAAAAGGTCTCTACGGTAGCTGGCGGCGGCGGCGGCGGCAAAGCTAACTTCGCCCAGGCTGGCGGTAAAGATATAAACAAGCTGGATGAAGCCTTGGCTCTAGTGAAAAGTCTCATTTAGCCGGGGGAGGATATTATTTCACGTATTTTAGCCCTTGATGTCGGCGATGCTCGTATCGGTGTAGCTGTCAGCGACCCTCTTAATATCATCGCTACCCCTCTGACGATTATCAACCGAAAGGATATTGACGCCGATACCAGGTTAATCGCTGACATTGCCAAAAAAAATGATGTCGAGCGCATCATCGTCGGTTTGCCTTTTTCCATGGATGGCTCCCTTGGTTCGCAGGCGGAAAAAGTGCGCTCTTTTGTGGGCTCGCTCTC